>JACCDT011772915.1_pt1 | contig 134982 bp, 151 predicted proteins | sample 7446291 | NCBI WGS metagenome assembly JACCDT01 (sample SAMN15323446, study PRJNA562643) | freshwater metagenome | isolation source: river surface water | place: USA:Blue River Watershed | collected 2017-08-17 | reverse complement strand
GGCTGAGGAGTAGCTCCTACACCCATTGCAGTATTAACGCCATATGCGCCTAAAGCACCCCCACCTAAACCTACAGCACCAGCTTGAACTAATGGATTCTTAGCTGCGGACACCAAACCTGCGCGAGTAGCAGCCACTCCGCTACTTAAACGGTTTTTCGCTGCCGCAGCAGCATTACTCACTCTATCACGAACAGCGCCTACTCCGCGTCTTATTGCTTGACCTGTACCCGTCATAACCTGACCTAAACCTTGTCTTGCTAAACCTAATCCTGTAGGCATAGCCGCAGCTGCTGCGGGAGCTACAGCAGCAAGAGCTGCAGGAGCCGCGTCTGGTACATTAGTTAAAATAGGCTGACGTGGAGTGTAAGAACCAGAAGAGCGCTGAATCAATTTTGCTGGTGTTTCATCAACTAAACCAGCAGCGCCAGGTCGAGCTGGCAGGCCTTGAGCTACTCTTTGCTGCACTCTTTGTACTGCGGGTACACCTTTAAATAGCTGAGCTTCAAGAGAGGGGGCGGCTCTAGCCATAGCGTCATCAAGCCCACCCACTGCTTTAGCTGCGGGGCTAGCTAAAACTTTGCTAGCTAGAGGTTTCATTAATCCCGGAAAACCTTTAGCTAAAGACGGGATGCTTTTCATAATGGCAGCACCAAAAGCCTGCTTTTGAAATGCTGCTTTAATTAAATACTCGGATAAAAAAAGTTTATCAAATGATTTCATAAAATGAGTGCGGTAATAAAATGTATCTTAGTCTTTAAGTCAAGGTTATTTGATGCGCAGGAGGATTATTGTCCGAGAGATTTACGGTATAGCTCAAGAGCTTTAGCTATAGCTGTATTTATTTCTTTAGAAGAGACCCTAGCTTTATTCCTACCATCTTTATCATAGTAAGACTTTTCACCTGTAGCAGGTAACGCGGCCCATTCTTTAGCTAAATTTAATCGCATTTGATTTGCATTGATTTTACCAGATAAGAAATCACGAAAACCTCTGCGGTCCATCAAAGAGCGCCCATATAGATCTTGAGTTTTTTCATCAAATAAAGTTTTATTTAAATCATGTTTATGCTGCTTAGCTAGTCCTGCTAAATTATTTCTTAAAAATTGATAACCACCAGCAGCAGTTCCTCCTTTATCTTTTAACCATTGATCTTGATAATCTAAAACTTGCTGCAATGTTTTTTTAGTTAAACCATGTCCCTTAGAGGTATAGTCAGATACCATCTGGTTGTACCCGGCAGTATTAGCTTCGCCTTTTCTAATTACATCTAAGATAGGCTGATAATAAGAAAAATCATTTGCAGGCAACGCAGGTTTTTTAACTGGCTTATTGGCTGATAAAACAGAAGGTTTATTTGAAGAAATAGTTTCAGGCGCTGGCTTGGCTATTCTAACAGGTACAGCTTTGGGAACAGCTACGGATGGCTGAGCCACAGGTATAGCTTTGGGCACAGGAGGAGGCGGATTGACACCCGCGCTAGGATTAACATATCCAGAAAATCCAGCGTATGCGCGTTTTACAATAAAGGAGCTTAAAGATAATTTATCTGCGCTAGTCATGTTAGTCGGGTAATTTAACAGTAAGCCCATCTAGATCTTCCGGGCTCATCCATTGGTATTTCTTGGTTTTACGGTTATAGAATTTCTGATATGGTTTACCATCTGATCCAATTTTAGATCCCCAGGCCATTCTTGTATCAATGCCAATCTTCTCTGACTCTGGACCTTCAAGGGTGGATAAGAAACCAAACTGATCAGTTCTAATAGCCTGCATATCTTCAGTAATGGCATTATCAGTGCCAATACCGCCCGGACCCATCTGTGTAGCTCTACGAGATTGCTCGAGAAGATGTAGCGGATTAATTTCTTCCAAAGGAGAAGATAAAGGATTTCCGATCAGGAACTTCTCCATATAGGAATCAAACGCAAAAGGACCTACTGCTTTAAGATTCTTATGCCGTGCAATTAGCGGCATCATGGATCCGCGAACTCTGTCACTATCTAAACGTACGCGTTCAGATAACAGACGGTCAGTAGTTAATATCCTTTTGAATAATAAACTATCACGTTCATCTGTCTTATCTAATCCACGGTTAATAGCCAGGAGTTTTTGAGATGCAGATAGCAGTCCCTTAACGCCTACAGGCACATACTCTTCCTCGTCATCAGGAATACCATTATCGTTAGCATCAACTTTGCGGTTGGGCAGAATAGAACGAACCTTAGCAACAGCTGAAGCTTGCTTCTGTACTTTCGATAAGATCTCGTCGATTTGTGATTTTTTCATACTTATGCTGCATTCATTCTATTTTTTAACAGCGAAGAAATAGGTTGTGTGAATTTGATACGAGAAGCTAAAGAACTTAATCTATCTGCTTTGTCACTCTTATTCTTTAAAGCCAACCCTACACCTGCGCCTAATAGACCTAAACCAGGAAGCGATTTAAGTAACCTAGGCGCTTTAGCCATAGCTGAAAAATATGATCTCTCCAAGAATGTTTCTGGTCTGCCGCCATAGTAACGCATGATGGGTTTAAGTTTATCTGATTTAAGATAATCAGATGTCAATATATCCCTAGCCGCACGCCCGGGAACTATGTCTACTTCGCCTAAAATAGCAGGCATGGAAGAACAGACGCCGCCAACGCATCTTGGTAATGCCTTTCTTAATTCAGCTGCAGATATATTTTCAGGCTTTGGGTGCGCGTCAATCATCTCTGCAATATTTTGCGCATAACTTTTTACATTATTTGCAAAAGTTTTATTAGCCAAATAATGTTGTCTATTTAAATTTTTTACACTTTCAACAGAAGTTAAATTTGGTAAAAACAAGTCTTTTAGGCCTGCTTTGACGCCTGTAGGCGTATCGTATAAACTACTAGTTGCAACTTCAGCGTAACTTGCAGCTGATGAAGGATCCCAACCTTTGCGGACAAGTATTCTTTTAACTGCAGATTCAAACTTATTAGTCGCGCGAGCCATGGATCTCATTTCGCGCAACACGCGCCTTCTAGTCGCATCGTTTTTAAATCTTAAAACTTGTAAATTATGACTTTTATCTATGTTGCCTTCTGATATATTAAAGCCATATGCAGGATGCGAATCTATATCAAATCTTCTAGAAGGAGCATCAACAATGCTAATATGCTGCCCATAAGGATTGCCTGTAACTAAATTTACACCTGTGGGAATTGGTAATAATTCTTTACTACCGCTGACTAAAATGTCACCCGGTCTAAGTTTTTTTTGAAATTTATTAAAGTCACTTATTTCTACACCCTTATTATAATGCTGTAAGGGTCTCGCTGTGATAGCTGGAGCAAGAGAAAAAAGACCAGCACCACCTAACACTGTAGGTAATACAGAATCTCTTTCTGTGATATCTGTATTTAATAGATTAGAAAAAACTGGTGACAGCATATATAATGTTAAACTTTATTTTTATTGTAGTTGTCCCAGGCTTTCTGCTTATAATTTTCCATAGCTTCAGCTAATTGTCTACGAGCTTCTTCATCCTCGATCATTTTCAGAGGGTCAATAGCCCAGTTACGTAACATTATGGCTCTCTTAGGCGTGGGGTTTTTAATAAACTGAGGTACATGTCTAGCTTTAAAAGACTTCCAACGCTTAATTTGATGGGCGTCATCATCTGATCTTTTTCCATTAGCATACTGCGTATACCAGTCTAACCAGCCAAGCCCGGAAGACTCAGGAATCCATTCTGCTTTCCATTGTTTCATACCTGCTAACCTAGGACCAACACGTCCGTAAAGAGAGTTATATTCCTCTCTTAAATCGTCAGGATTTTGCACTATTGATTCATCAAATGTATCTTGCATATTTATTTCAATGGTATAAAATGCCCAATTATATGAACACAGATAACCTACCTAAATCTGCAGGAATATACGCTATCATTAGCCAACATGGCAAGATATATGTAGGCAGTAGTAAAAATTTAAGATCAAGAATAAGAAATCACAAAAATGATCTTTTAAAAAACAAACACTGCAATCCCAAGCTGCAAAGGCATGTAAATAAATACGGAGTGCATACGCTAAGAGTAGAAATTTTAGAACTAACACCAATAAAAAATTTATTGGCCCGTGAAATATATTTTATAAAATTAAAAAGGAGCTGTAAAAGAAAACACGGTTTTAATATAAATAAAAAATTGGATAGACCAAATGCTTTCATAAATTGTAAAAAGATAATATTAAAAAAAGGAGAAGAAATAAAAAAATTCAGCAGTCTAACAGAAGCAGAAAGAGAACTGAATATCAATAGGAATAGAATTGCAGAAATTTTAAATGGTAAAAGAAATAACTTTAAAGACTGGTGTTTATGTAATAATGAAAGAACTTACAAATATAGCTTAAGAGACGAATACGGTAAAATTCATCAATTCGATAATTCAATTGAATTTGGATACAAAAATGGATTAGACCGGAAAGGCGTAAATTTATTGTTAAGAGGAATATGGCGACATCACAGAGGATGGACATGCCCTAGATATGAAATTTGTCTTTTAAATGCTAAAAAAGACAAATTTATATTAAATACAACAATAAAATCTTTTTGTTTAAAACACAATTTAAATTCGCCAAATAAATTGTGTCAGGTAATAAACAAAAAGATTACACATTATAAAGGCTGGACTATTCCAGATCCTCCTCATCCTCCTGAAATACTCGCTTCACTCCTTTAGGAATAATTTCTTTAGGAACGTGAATTCTAAAACCTGTAGGTAAATGAGTAATACCTGACATACGTCCGTCCTGATCAACAATAAACTCTTCAGGATAACGAGCTAAAGCCGCAGCCATAATAGCTGTCTTCTTTTTATATTCTTCTTTAGCCTGTGAACTGTGTCTGCGCGCCTGCATCAATGCGCGCATATCTGCAGCTGATTTGATAGAAGTTAATTTATCAATCAATGCTTTTTTCATTTCATCTGTAAGAGTAAAATGAAAATCGTCAGGTAAGACACCATCTGAAGCTTTCAGAGATTTATCTTCTGGATGATTTATAGCGCCTTCTAAATAAGTACCTAAAGGTATTGTCGCCTGATCTTGAGGAGCAAATCTAAATCTGTCCGCGCCACGACTATGCCCAAGCCAAACATCTGCAGCCTCAGGCATGGTTTTTGGTTCGCCCGCATCAAATGCTGTATCGTATCCAGCAGATTCCAAAAGAGCCTGCAGTTGCTTATAAAACTCTTCAGCCTTCGGATTATCCTCTATATATTTTGGATTACCTTTAATTACAACTGCCTTTAATTTTTTACTATTGGCTGATTTGTAATTAAAATCCTCATCAAAATAATTTTCATAAACCTGCTCGGGTTCTAAGTCAGGATTAAAAGGCATTTCATCGATAACTTTTTCAGCGGCCTGTTTCCCCTGCCACTGTGCTTCCCACTGAGAAGCAATCTTTGGGTCAAACATATTAGGCAGATTCTTCTGCGCTACGCGCGCATGAATCTGTGCAGCTTCCAGAGCACTACGAACAGATGCAACTTTGTCTTCTCTCGTCTTATCTAATTTCTTTTGACGTGCAGGAACCAAACGGTCATATGCTTTATCAAATACCCGAGCATCGTACTTCATCTGGTTAGCACGAAAGATTTCAGGACCCCAGGACTTTTCCAGTTCCTTATCACTTGTACCTAAATCTTTTAATAGGCTATACAGGTGCAAGTTGGCTTGAGAGATCTTTACTCTGTACTGTGTAGTCTCAGGTTCAAAACCAACACGGAAACCAATTCCCGTACCTGGCTTAACATTGAACTGAGTTTCTAATTCTCCGTTAGCCTGCCTACGAGTGTACACCCCGGGAAGAAGGCGTGACTGCATGATCGATGCATATTCATTACCACCATGAATAAATGTACCACGGTTAGTAAGGTAAGGTACCTTCATTAATGATATGCGCTTCTCTTCTAAAAGCTGATCATTAGTTGTATCAAATAATTTTATTGTACCTCTTAATTTCTTTGTTATATATTTATTTTCTAGAAGGTTTTTCTTCTGCTCTGATACAGGCACATCATCTCTATCATCATAATCCACATCATGTAATTCCATTCTCACACTTCCATAATTAACAGGAAATGATTTGATCATAGAATTTTTTACACCATCAAAAATTTGATTGCGTAAGGTAGTGAAGTCATCAAAGTCACGAAGTATAACGCCCTTTGGTAACTCTTCTTCTGGCTCAATATTTTGCTGCATATGGTGAAACATAATTTACTTGATAACTAAAAAAAAGCAAAATCTGATAGGTAAAAAAGAGGCGCGGTAGTTATCCGCGAGCTCTTTACTAAAGCTAAACTCCCATGAGTTCAGCGTCAAACCTCCCTGTAGCAAGCGGCAGCATCCGCTCGTACAGATCTGGATCCAGCGTACTGAATCCGAGGTCTCCTTTGATGAGGGCATTACGATAAACTTCTATTGGCCTATCGCTGCTGATGTCCTCTATCAAATCGTCTCCCTGTGCATGATACATGATACCCACCTCAGCGACGCCGAGATAGTCCAGCATGTCATACAACGCCTTTGTCCAACTTTGAGGATAATCTTTTAGAACTACCTCCTCCTCATTAGATGTTATCATCGGTATCGGAAGAACATAGCCGCAAGTTGCTTCGCCTCGCACCATGTCTATCATGGTGCGAGCCCAAGGTTGCGGAAGCTCTTTGTTGGTTTTGTCTGAGCGACACACCAACGATATAGGGCACCCTTCGTGCAAGCTAGCCTGCGCGAAGTTATTATGAAAAGCCCTGGCTGTGATTGGCCTGCTTTCATAATTACCCGCATTTGCCGCTACGAAAGGCGTGTTACCTAATGTGAGGCGGCGAACACCTCCTGGTAGTCTAAGCTCGGAAGCTTGACCGCTTACTACATTTATATCGTCTTGCCAATCTTGAATCTCAGGATGAGAGCCAAGCTTACTATTGCCACCCTTTATCATGTATCTGCCTTCAATTACGAAGGCAGATACGATGCTAATCTGCACTGGAGTTTTGCACTGCCAGCGCCCACTAGATCTGTTCCAGACTGGAATAAACTGCCCAGGCTGCAAGTAGCCCCGACCATCCGTGATCGGAAATGAAACCCCAAAATTAGCCCAACATTCCTGCTGGGCTTTTTCTCCTAGCATAAGAGGCCTGTGGTTCAGTACAGTCTCTATTTTTTGCGCTGTGGTAGGCGCTGGTTTTTTTGTCTTTGTTGTTATCATGTTGGTTCTGGCTTGTTTCTTTTCTATTAACTGCGGCCCATACGGAACCTACAGTTAGAATTGGTATCACTGGCCAAGCAAAACTAATTAAGCTAGCCATAGAAATTACAACGGGTGCAGCTACTGCAAGAGCAACTGCACCCGTGGCGGTGGTAATAATATGTGAACGGTCCACAATTATTTATAACACAACAGAGCGTTGTATTACAAACTAATTACGTGCCGTAGAAACAACAGAAATCTGGTTGCCAGATACATTCAAAACCTCAAATCCTCCAACCAGAGAATCACCAGTAGATACTGATGTAACTGCATCAAGTGCGTTAATGAGTTTCAAAATACGAGCCTTGGTAACACCAGCAGGACATTGAGTAACTTCTACACCGCCTGTCTTGGTATTGACCTTCAAAACAATATCTTCTTTTCCTTGGAGGTGATCAGGAAGTACTGCTTTGCTGGCATAATAAGTTTTTGGAATGACGTCGATATCAATGACTTTATCATCCTTGTCTTGAATAATAACAAAGTCATTTTGAAGTCTAGCATCAAGACCATCCCGAACTCTGCCGGGAGCCTGTCTGCCTTCGCATCTCTTCCATACATCAAAAGTACAAACTTGTTTTACCTCGCGGTAATTATTTGAAACAAACTTGCACAGATATTTATGATTGTCGCCGCCTTCAGGATCAGCTTCCACAAGCGGAGGCTTCATACTAAAGGCTTCGGTTTTCTTAATGTTCTCACGCTTTGGTTTAACCAAGGCACCGGGAGCGGGGATACTGGATACTGGGGTATTACTCATATAAGTCCTTTTTGTTTTCGTTGTAGGTAAATAATTTTCTCTATCAAGTCTGCTTTTAATAAACCAGGAGTACAGTTAGGGCAAGCCTGAATATGGTAAGAATGATTTTTTTCAAATACAAAACCATCATTATCTTTATGCGGGTCTAACCAGCCCATGACCATTTTACACTTACAGCAAACTACTTTAGAACATTCTTTGTAGGTCCCGATACAAAGTTTACAAAGCGGCTCCATCACATTATTGACGACGCCAGAATTATAAATATTAAAATCAGTAAGATGTTTTTGCCTACCACAGGCCACACATGGAGAATGTGTAGTAGAGGTTATAACCTCCGTTATAGGAGGCATACTGCTCAATAGCCTGAATGCTTTTTGTGCTGCTGCAGGTAATTCCTGGTTCATAATTAATTGTTCACTTGAAAGTATTTCTCTAGATAACCATGCTTATCATTATCAGGAGTCTTAATATATCCTAATACTTGATCAAGCTTAGCATGCGCTCCTGCTGCTTTAATAGCCAAGCGCTCAAAGTCAATTTGATTGATGGATCCTATAATTTTTGTAGCGGATCCACGGTAAGGCGGAATGAATCTAATTACAGATTGTTCATCCCATTTCTTAAAGTGATTAGTCACTGTCTGATACCCAAGACCAATATGGTCAGAGAACCAGTTTAGATCGATATTAAAGAAACCATCTTCCTCAATACCATACTCTAAAATAGTATTCCACCACATTTCAAATCTAGAATCGTCTTCTGGCGTATTCTCGTCCAGCCTAATCTTAGCTATCTTTTCGCCATTCTTTTCTCGTTCTATAATCCTATTGGATTTGAGAACTTCCAGAATAGCAGGCACTTTACGGCTAAACAAATTAGTCTTCTTTGCGATGTCGCTAATAGTAAGCTGCGAAATACCATTGCTGTCTGCAGCCAAATTAAGAACGCGCATAACAGCATTGATCTCAGACTTGGAAGGATAGCTACATTCAATAAAAAACTTCTGCGTATTATAACTATCAGGAGAATAGAAAGTCATGCAGGTAGAGTCATTACCATCACGACCAGCGCGACCAACTTCCTGGGCGAGAGCTTCAAGTGAACCTGGGATATCGCGATGAACGACGCCTCGGATATTACCTTTGTCCACACCCATACCGAAAGCGTTGGTAGCGACCATGACACGAATCTTGTCATTCATGAACATGTCCTGATTAACACGCTTATCTGTAGGAGATAGCTCTCCATGGAAAATAATTACATCTTCCCGGAGTGCAGACATTAACTGCTTGGCTGTCTGCTCTACTTTATTAATTGTAGCGCAGTAAACAATAACAGGACCATCTATACCAGAAATGAAATCAGCTAACTGAGTCTCACTCAGCATGTTGTCACTCTTCAGGTGCAGATTAGTTCTGCGGGGATAATATGAAAGCTTCTGTGCATTCTCTAAATGAAGTACACGGCGAATGTCGTGCTCAACTTCATTAGGACAAGTAGCAGTGAACGCAGCTACAACTTTTGGATTCTTTTCACGAATGAAATCACCCACAAGACAATAGCTGGATCTAAAGTTATCTGACCACTGAGATAAACAGTGGGCCTCATCCATGATGACAATATCAGGAGGCACACGCATCATGGCATCTTTAAATGCCTCGTTGTGTAGACGCTCTGGCGCTACATAAATAAATTGAAGCTCACCTTCAGCCCAGCGTTTAATAGCTGCCTGATTCTCCGCTTCAGTTTGCATAGAAGAAATAGCCTGCGCTTTAATTCCTTTAGCCGTAAGGCCCTGGACCTGATCGCGCATAAGCGCGACCAGGGGCGAGAAAACAATGGCTCGCCAACCAAGGCATAACGTCGGAATTACAAAGCAAGCGGTTTTACCCGTGGAAGTCGGAAGAATACAAAGAGTATCTCTCTGCGCCATGATATTTACAATCACCGGTTCCTGCCCTGCACGTAATTGGGAAAACCCCATCACGCTCAAAGCATTAGGTAATTGAGCATACCCGCTCTTCAAAACATCCATGTTAATCTTGGACTCTCGCATCTGCTTTATAGTCTCTGACATATATATTTTAAAGTACTCAAACACTGCTCAGTTTTAGACTCACCTTGAGGTGTAAGGTCTAACCATCTAGCTATGGTTTTATAATTAAAGTTCTGCCTACGGTCAAGTGTCAAAATGGTTGGCTTATGAAAAGCCTCGCATATATCCACTGTTACCCGGGACAGTCTTTGAACATATTCATCTACACTAGATATATTGGTACCATGCTTTAGCAAATACCATTTATAAATAGGTAGTAAAACATTATTAGGATGTACGGTGAATATCCTGCGTCTCTCCATTCCTTCAGCATGAATAAGAGAGGCAATGATGTTAGAAACACCGCCATGTTTTATAATATCATATGAAGGAATGTGAATTGTTTCATCGCAATTACCAACGCATGTATTAACTATAGGACTGGGCGCATTACAGTTAACGCAATAAATATTATAAACGTCATCCCAGATTTGTTCTGGGAAAAATGGGAAGGAAACTCCATCATCAGTTTCTTTGAGGAAAGCGATGATGGAGTAGTTTTGATTAAACATCAGGAAGGATTTTCAGGTGCTCGCATGAAAGATCTAAATGGCTCTTTTCTGATTAAGAGAACATGAGGGTAGTCAGGGTGATACTGAATTCTTTGTTCTCTAAATTTAACACTGTGGTGTAAGCCTTTAGGATAGAAAATAAATGTTAACAATTTACGACCAAATTTAGGATCTCGCATACACAAATTCATGGCATCGAAATTACCTATAGGTCTAGGAATATTGAATTCTTTATCTATTGGTACAACAAATTGTTTGTACACTTCAATCGCGGAGTAATATTCACAAAGGGGAATATGGCTACCTACCATTTCATAATGCTCCTCTTTGAAATTATCCAAAGAGCCTGCATTTTTCAGAAGCGGTTTAGCCAGATGTATTTTATTTGGATCGGTCTTAAAATGTAATAACTCGATCCACCCATTGATGCACTCCGTATTTGAAGACATGTTGTCCACTATAGAGAAGTTAAGGGATAAAGCAAGGCTGTCACGCCATGTCGATGATTAATGCACATCGAAGGTACTTTTAATTTGTCTATGATTCTTTCTGCTTCCGAGGCTGCAGTATCTGTATTAACAGCCTGACAAATGAACAGGCCATCTTTACCAGATACAAGCGCGTCAGTAAGTAACATTGGCGAATCAGTAGATTCAACCAGCTGCCACAAATGACTTTTATTTTTTGGAAACATGAATTCACCAAATACTGGGAACGTCTCGTAGACGCACAACAAGTCACGAAATCTTAAGGGCGGATTTGAAAACATCGCATCCAGCATAGAAAAAAGATCCGGCAGAGTTTCATAGTCTGACGGATCTATTTTGAAATGTTTAGCGATGTGAGAAATCAACCTATGATCATTCGTCTTGGGTTGGGAGGTCCTCACTAGAACTTTCTTGATTGTTATCAATATCGTCAATTACAGACATCAGATGCGCATCTTCTTCTGGAGCCGGTTCTAGCTCAGCGTTTACAGCGAAACCATTACCTTGCTCCATCTTCTGACGCAAAGCTTCAAGAGCTTCTTGATCGATCTGAGAACCTAATTCAACTTCAGATTCAACAGAGTCATCATGCTCAGCATGATAATTCTTTTCAATCATAGATTTAATGTTGTCTACAACATCAACATAACCATTGATGCCAAGCTGCTTACCAAGATTAAATTTAACTTCCTGATTAGCATTAAATGCTTCACAGAATTCATCTGCAGATACTTCTGTAACTCCCAGTACAGGACTGGAGAATTTGGAACCTTTCACGGATGTACTCATCCATTTCTGTTCCGCACACATAGTAGCAAAACCAATATTAAAATTGATAGCCGGGTCCATGTGAGTCAGGGTATCGTTGTAGAAACCTGTGCGTAGTTCATAATAGAATTTAATGTTGTCATGCCCGAGAGAATTCTTGGCTACACGACAACTAATAAGGTTCCCGGTAATGTCACCTGAACCATTCTTTGCCAAACCACGACGAGACAGGATGAGTGTCAACGCTGTGTTCTGGTGTAAGGCCTTACCGCCAATACGAGTCTTATTGTATAAAGCACTAGATTCCGGCGTCATGAACGACGGACCACTACCACCCATATCAATCTTATCGTTTTGATGGTGTACAATAATCAGTACGACATTGTACTGTTTAAGGAATGCAGGAAGAAGACGGCACCACTTATGTGCCCACTTGGCATGCCCAAGATTAGAACCTTCATTAATTTCTTTGAATTTCTTCTTCTTAGCATCAGACATGTTATCGCCATAATTATAAAATCCTGCGGCCTCGTCAGGATTTAATAGTTTTGACCAGGGGTCAACAGCGATAACAATTGGTACGTGCATAGGTACGCGTGGCGTATCCTTTGTGCCCTTTGTACCTCGGGCGATATACACGAAATCTTTCATAGCCTGCCACATGTGGTCCAGCGAATTCACCGGTTCCACGCGCAAGCGATTAAGCATTTTGTAAGCTCGAGAAATGCTAGGATGTAAAGCACGCATTACTCGAGGAGGCGGAATCTGCTTTGACTCGCACTCTAGATACAGAGCTGGACAACCAACGTCCATGGCACTGCCAAGCATATCCATTACCAACGTGGATTTACCAATACCCTCCGCGCCGATAATATCTATAATTTTTTGTGACGGTATACCGTACTGACCAACAGCGTACTGCAGCAAGAAATGTCTAAAGGGAAAAGCAAAGCCTTCCTGTATCTCAGACATTTTCTTGAAGCTTACACTCTGATTCTTTCTAGAAGACACTGCTCCGTCTAAGGCGATTTTAAATTTGTCGCCATAGTCTTCTTCACTATCTAGAAAGTGAAAACCATAGTCAATATTTGCTCCCGGTAACTGGACCGGTGGCGCTTCGATAACGTCGTTATCTACTAAAGATTCGACAGCAGTATGTTCTGCTGTAATTTTTTTGGCGGAGCCCGGTGGGCGACCTCTGCGCTTTTTCGTAAGTTCTGAAGACATAAATAATTACAACTTAAGGTTAAGCGCGCTGCACGTTTCCATGCAGCGCGCTAATTTTTCAATTAAGCTTTCTCAACGCGATTCACATACTGTACAAACTTCATGAGATCTGAAGTAGGAAGTGTGCCCGCATCAAAGAGAACTTTAAGCGCTGCGTACTCTGCTCGCTCCTCGTCTGTTAAGACGGAAGCAGCTGGAGCTGCAGTTTTCACAGCCGCAACTGGAGGAGGCGTGCTTACCATTGCAGGTAAAGCAGGAGCCGCCACTGGTTGAGGTAGGGAAGGGGGAGCCTCCATAACTGGAGGCGGGGCTGGAGGTTTAGGCTTAGCAGCCTGAACTGTAAAGCCAGCTTCGGCGGGAGTCTGCCAAGCGCTATTAGCACCTGTAGAGCAAAGCATGAATACGTGCCCTGGGCTCTTATTGATAATACTTTGCACCTCGGCGCGGGTATAAGTTTCATCATCAATATTGCCATTCATGGATACCCAGAACCTTTCTTCAGGCAAAGCTGGAGGAGGTGGAGGAGTACGCATAGCGGCAGGCATTTCCCAAGGCGGAGCCTCAGCGGTGGGTACTGGGGGCAGCGCAGGTTTAATCGCAGGAGCTGCCGGTTTCTGAGCAAATGGATTTGCTACCGGGGGACGGTAGGAATCCATGTCATCTTCTTCTGAAGTGCTACCTGGGAATACCGTACCCTTACTCGGACGAGCAGGAACGTGAGCATAGTTACTGCAGACTTCCTCAATCAGATGATACGGAATAGCACCATCCTCAACAAGGAATTCAACAATCTCCTGTGCGCCCATAATCTTGAAAGCAGAATTATCACCGTAAAGATGATAACGACCTGCCAGTGCTTCTGCCGGAACAGGATACTGACGCACGCCCTTCAGCGACTTGTGAGATCCCGTTGTAAACACAAAGCCATTGAAAGGCTGAGGATTAGACGGAATAGACGTAGTCTCAATCATCACACCGTTTTGCGGATCAGTAATGTCACCATAAAGATAATGAGGCCAGTTAGGATCGATTGTCTGTTCATGCGCAGGACGCCACTCAGACAACTTACCAGCTAGATCCTCAAATGCTTTCTGAGACACATCGATCAAATAATTTCTAACATTACGGTCTGTACCCGCAGTACCATAGAAATTAAATACATAACGACGCTGAGGATAAGGGATGACAATCTTGGCATCTTTCTTATTCTCAGGACGCTCAATCAGAGCCCGGATAGCAGGGTCATCGTGCTTCTTGGCAAAGTTACGAATGTCCTGAACAGGATCAATTAGTTCAGGCCCTTTAGACACACTGTGTGTGAATCTAAGAGTCGATGGGCTGAGGAAAGAAACCTGCTTGTTACCAAACCAGGAATAAGCAGCAACCACAGCAAAGAAAGCGCTGAGAACTGGCTGATTAGTTTCTGAATCGATGTTGTCTGCATTACGATACGGCATCCAGGAGGTCTGGAAATCCGAATCAGCCTGCGACAGAGCATAATTAAACGCTGGCAGAATTCTACCCGAGAACATTTTCTTCTGCGTCGGTGTGCTACCATAAACACCTGGTTTATAATAGCCACCCCAATAACTATTTTCTTTTTCAGCTTTAAGTTGTTTTTGAATTTGTGAATAATCAGTAGGAATGAATGACATGTCAGTTGGTTTTGTAAGTTTTGTCTTCTAGCAATTTATTTGATTTAGTTAAGTTATCTTTAGCCCATAGAGGCTGCAGATTAGAATAATGAAAACATCTATTCATTTGCTCTTCATCTAATAAATTAAATTTAGAACAAGGGACGATGTGATCGATATGCCAAAGCCCGTAGTTAGCCCAGCTCATACCTTCAGTAAACTGATTTTCAATATGAGTTTTCAAGAAAGTATAAGAACAGCCAATTAGCTCTTTAGACTTTTTAGACTTAATGGCTATCTGACTTTTTAATGCATGTCTTATGCGCTTACGGCAGGTAGCTGCAATTCGAGCACAAGGATCTGTTTTATGCTTTAATTTTTTATAATCTTTTTTTAAAGCACGAATTCGATCTATGTTTCTATTGTAGTATCTGCGGTAATTTTCACGACTGCGATCTGGATTTTTTTCTCTATACTCAGCTGCTTTCCGCGCTTTATAGCCTTCAGCGGTTTGCCTTAGGTTTTGCTTGCGGGAATTCTGCACGACTTTTTCCGGATTAAGTCTAGCCCACTCTCTTTTGTACTGACGCCTATGCTCCGCTTTTTGATCCGGAGATTCAGGTTCTCCATTTTGGATCTTCGAGGAGCTTAGTTTCATCTTTAGAAGGTTTTGCTGACCAACGATAACAAAAGAGTTGATCAATAGGATAGTTCATTTTTCTCCCGTGGTACTCCCATGTGTTCTCATCCGTCATAAAGAGCTGGTGCATTTGCGCAACCTTAAAACGTTCTTCAAGCGGACAAAGAGTAACAACGGAATCATATAAAATAATCAATGGTCTAGCCTTCATGTTTAACTTGATGTAGGTGTCTAGCAACCACTTACCTGCACGGGCAGCAGTGGCAGCTACACTTTCCTGCATCGGGAAGTTTCGGGCTTCTCGACCCATAGACTTGAACAGACCCATAGTCAAATGTTCATCGATGTCGTCCAAGTATTTGGGGTCATGCGATGAGAAATGGCGAAGTCTACCAGAAGCTGCGCGGTAATACCCTGGCTTCTCTGGAACTCTTTCCATCTTTATAAGGAAGTCCTGAGCTACTGGCTGACGTTTTTCCAACGCCTTAAGTAGCCTCTGACCAGTGCCTTCCTCAGGTTTCTTTCCGGTATCTTGTTCAATTTTACGCTCAAGAGTAGAAGCGGATGCGCCGTATGCAGAACTGAAATTACCCACTTTGGCAGCACCACGATCCTTCTTCTCATCAAGTACTTCTCTAGGTTTAATATGAACCATCTCGGCCAGAGACCAGTGAAGATCTTGCTTTGGATGTTTCAAAGAACCATCATCTTTTATTATTAAGGAGGGATCATCCGGGGATACGAGGAGGTGTTTATATTCTTCCTGAACGGAAGGAGGAAATACTTCTGCAGGGAAAGACAGACGAACTTTCTTGTCGTCCTTAGTTACTGCAAAATTCAGGTCAGGATTACAAACAATATCAATCAGGCTTTTATCGCCTGAGATAAATGCTAGTCCTCTGATTTCCGCAGTCTGATAGTCTGACTCTACGAAGCACCAACCTTCAGGAGCCTTAACGCAACTGCGTATAGAAGGCACCTTGCTTTTGTATTCACCCTTATCATCCTTAACAATAAATTTCTCAAACTCAGCAGGCAGTTCACCTCTTTCCTTGAGCTTACCGAATAGATCGGAAATGCCGTTAGAAATCATAGAGTTCACATAGCTAGGCCAGTTCAACGAGTTAGGTTTCCAACTACGAGGACGTCCAGTTTCCGTGGTGCTCATCTGCCCGTGAACACAATTATCACTGCATAGGTAAAAATGAAGACCGTTCTCTTTTACCAAATTACCGTCAGCATCTACATCAGCCTCCTTGAGGAAAGCTTTACAGATGTTACCCACAGCATTCAGCTGTAGCAGTTTACGTAGAATTCTATCGTTATTCTTTTCTGACAGAATCTGCAGTGTTTGCTTATCTACCGCTGGATTATAATTCTTTTGAGCATCTAAGGGCATACCCTTGATCTTCTCCCATGAAGTGGAAGGTAGACCTTTCTCTTTGTTGCTAGTCGATTTGATTGGCTCGTAACCCTTAACATTAAACAACCAGCGTTTAAGATGCGCGGCAGATCTAATATTAAAATGAGCGCTATCAATAAAATGATCAAAGATAGACTTCAGCTTAGGCACATCATCGGGCTTTTTGGCAGCGCCTTTGAGAATACTCCAAGCCTCCGCATGCTCAGAATTAGCAATTAAAGAAATGAACTCTAAATATTTTTCATATGCAATCTCAGGGGGTAACCTGGTTGCAAATGCCATGAGAACAAAGTTCTTAGCCTCTACATGAATCTCCTCACGTAGGATAACTTCCATTTTGTCTCTAGCAAATGTATATAACACTCTAAGCTCGTCCATTGTATCGACATCCATAGGAAGACCGACCAAGGCGAAGCTTACAAACACATCCGTAACAAAAGGATGGAAAATATTATCATAATATTCTACGAGGTCTTGTACCTGCAGGCTACGATAAATAAATGGCCAAGCACGAAATACTGTATCCACGTCCTTACAGGCATATGGAATAAGAATCTCATCCGGGATAGCGCCGTAACCGCCATCTTCCATTAAAGCTTTATTTTGCTTTACCCACAAAACCAGATCTAGATCATAACGACCCAGGTCAGTGTATTTCATGGCTATGCGCTCCAAGGAAAGGTCTTCAGCCTCATTGGCTGTCTGCTGGGCAAACTCAGTATCAAAGATACACTTCTCATACCAGTTCAACCCCAGCACATGATGCAACCATGGAGCATCCGCAGCAAAGTGATGTCCGATATATTTTACATCATCACGATCTAACCACTCAGAAAGGATAGCGCCCGCATCTTTATAAGATATATCAAAGGCGTAATTACCTTTATCATCCATCCAACGAACATAGCATGCCTTGCCCGAGGCCCAGCAGAATTGAGTGCTGCGCAGTTTACCATCAATGTGATTGTTACCTGCCCACTCACAGTCCACGCTTATTACTTTAAAATTATTTTGTTTCCAATTACTGACTACTCTTTTTAAATCAGTAGAGTTAGTAATTGTCTCATACTCGAGAGGAATACGCCCGGTAGATATATTGCATATCTCCTTATGCATCCGGTTAATTTCTCGAGCCTCTACGCGGAACTTCTCAATGTACTCTGGGTTAGTGACGAGTTTGTATGTGTCGTCAATAAGATACAATTTGGCATTGTATTTCTCATTGTAGAACCAACCGCTTTTAGCATCGCTCAGTGAAAGCTTAATGTTAGATAGCAGGTCAAAAATGGGCTTACCTATACATACAATAATCTTGGGGCTAACCGCCTGTATCTCCGCATCTAGACTAGGTAGCGCCCAATTAATAATATCCTTTGGTATCTTGACTCTTTCGTTTTTCGGAAGCAGCCATTTTACCAAAGCAGTGTAGTAACACTTATAGAGATCGATACCTTCCTGATTAAAAATATCAGAGAAGATAACGCCAGCATCGGATCTAAGATAGCGAGGCTGCACTCGCACACCTTGATCCCCGTCTCTACCTTTAATAAATTTACTGGCTTCCTGTGGGGATATGCAGGAAGTAATAAACATGATGTCGGCGGGCTTTATACCCTCACCAGCAACAAATGTAACTCCGTTATGCCCGCGAACAGATCCAGTCTTTTCTATGTACTGTAACGGTGGCAGAGTATAATCGGGAACAGGTATAACCTTATCCTTTTTTTGGTTCTCCATATTCTCTCAATACCTCTGTTATGAATGCAAACTCTTCACGATGCCCAGCACGAAGTCCGGCATCAAAATCTTCCATAACTGGCTCATCTAACAATTCCTGTAGATGAGCCAGTCTGGAGGTCAATTTAAGCTTTAATTTCTTGTCCACTTGATGATTCAACTAGCATGTACCAATTGTTTCTCAAGTAGTCAATAGCTTTCGACGTGTAGCGAGTCTGAAAACGAACACAAGGTTCAGGGCTAGAAAGATACGCCGGGTTATCTAGTTCTAGTTTGTTTCCATGGTCATCCGTAGGATTGGGTTTCTTCTTACACACCACCTGACATACAATAGCCATATTATCTCTAATCATTTCTGATTTGAGCATTGGCGTACGATGTGTGGAATGCCGCAGATGAAACACGTTGCGTAGAAGCGCCTGAAACTTATCTTTGTTAATAAGTTTACCAGTAGAAGGGTCGATCCAGGAATCAGAGAACAGCGAGTAAATCTGGTCACTGTTAAGCAGCCCCATACGAGTAAGCTGCTCAGCTCTGTGATGCTTCTTACCTTTTCTGGATACATACTGACTCAGGCTTTCTTTAGCAAAATCAAACCTAGAGTTGTCTACCTTATGAATTTGAATGTGCTTAGGTTCTTTCGGCACACAATAATCCACAGTAGCATTAGATACACGCGCAATCTGTGAGCGCAGGTTTGCAACTTCTTCTTCAAGCTCGCGGCGCTTGTTGCGCTCAAGCCACAGCTGGTCCACAATATTAGTAACATATCGAACAGCTTCAATGATATTATTCTGAGCGTCTACCACAGAAGTAATCTTGTTTTCTTGGATAGGCTCTTTCGGCTTACTAATGGAAGCGACAACCTGCGTAACTGGCAAATCTTTTTTATCAAACGTATCTGACAGATACTGAACCCAATCTAGCATATCGCCTTTAAAAGAAGCGTTTAGCCGAATACCTGATACAGTTAAAATAAACTTTATACCTTCAAGCGTCCACAACAACTGCCGAGTACGCCTCGTAGGTTTACCATCGTCTACAATAAAATGCGTCGGAGCGTCATCATGATAAACAAAATGATTTTTAGACGCAATTTTAGAATAACTAGCTAAATTATTGGCGCTCACTGCGAGAATATTAGCCAATGTGCTGTTAGTAATTAACCATTTAGGCTGGCCTATATCAGCAAGTTTTGCTTCTGAAACAAGATACCAGATGCTATGATTCTTAGGTCCGCGAAAGCCTGCATGATATTGTTTCCAATAGATACCGCCACTGCGGACGCGATGATTGATCTGATTAATAGTGTGTGTAGTTTGTGTGCTCATTCCAGTGTTTAGTTTAGGTGTTTAAATATCATTTCAATTGCAGCCTCGTATGTCATTTCACCGACATCCTTGTATTGATCAGGAATATCGATGAAGACTACTTCGGCGCGTCTTTCGCTCATTAACTCTTTTATTCTTTTAGCCATTTCCTGGCCTGCTTTGTCATTGTCAGCAACGACGATTAGCTTTTTGAATTTTCTAACCAGCAGATCAGCGTGCCGCTCACTCATATATTTACCAAGAAGCGCTACCGCTCCTGGACCTATACGAGCAGCATCCAAAGGACCCTCCACAATACAGACAGTAGGTTTGGCTAAGTTGAGTTTTTGATTAAACTCAACCGCAGCGTCAAGCCCCATAAGGGTATCATTACGCTGCATACCAAACGCAGTCTTATACTTGGCAACTTTCCATTCTATGGTGTAGCCATCTAATTCAATTTCTATCCCGGGAATAGGTTCCCATTTACCAGTCTCCACATTCTTCTGTTCAGCAGCCACCCAATTATTCTTATAAGGATGGAAATAGTATTTTAAACCATTATCAACCTTTTCAAGAATACGAGCCTGCCACCCTACCTGTACACCGTTAATGAACGAATAGAATACTACCCGCCCCTGAGGTGTTTCTTTAAAATCAAGTGGTAGTCTTTTATAGAAAATACCCTTCGCTGCATTCTCGGGAGTTTCTTGTGTGCAGAACGAACACTTGAATTGTTTATACAGAAGTTCCAAGTCATACCCTCTGTTCTTTAAATATTCAACAGCAGGATGAAATGGAGGTAAACTGGTAATTGGAATAACTACCCCTGGATCCATTGGAACTAGGTTTCCTTTACCATCATCAACTAAACTTTCAGACTTCAATGTAGCAGCCTGAATAATTTTAGATGAAATATTGCGAAGACCCCTCTTTTCAAGTGTGGGGTACTTCCTCTCATTTAACAAATCAGATACCTTATACTTGGTATTAGTTTTGTGACAGACAGCGCTGAAGTCCCGGATAAGATCGTCTTTAAGATGCCCATGTTTTAGAACCCAGTCATCTGTCTGTTTATATCTAGAAGCATTTACAGTTAAATGCTTACTTTGTATCTCCTTGCGCCCATCTGTTTTTAAGCACTCTGGTGAAGGTAAATAAATATGAAAGCCATTGGCTTCGTTACGGATTACCGCAGGCCCATGTAGCCTGCTCAACGCTTCCGCAAGTATCAAGATGTCTCTCGGTATGGTACTCGTTGATAACCCCTGTGTCGTGTTTACTTCCGTGTGCATTGTAGAGCCGGTCAAAGAAATGCAACTGGCTGGCGAAGATATCAAGCTTCCGGTTGCGGAGTTTATTTACAAACAAGGTACATCTAAGATTATCAACAGCATCACGGCGATATTCAGCAAATGCATTCCAGTCAATAAAGTTAAACTTTTTAAAGTTAATTAAGAAATCATGTACAGCAAGGTTAGCAGTAATTTCAGCAAATAGAGTTTGTTCAAATTCAGCAGCCAGCAATTTAATAATACTCGGCTTATAATATTTAGATAGGCTCAGAGCTACAAGTTTAGCATAAACAGGAATCGAATAAGATTTAACAAAATTATAGTAATCAGTGTAAGTCAGTTGTTCAACATTTGATCCAAGCTCACGAAGAGTCTTGGAAGCCAAGGAAATTTCTTTGAAGACATAGTTCTCTGAAGTTCCCTCAGCCATCTCATCGATCTGGTCCTTGATGTAGTCAAGCTCACCGGGTCTGATGGTTTCACAATGCTCTTTGAGTATTTCATCAAAATTACGAATCAGGTCTAACAGACTGTAAGCCAATTGTTTAGATTCTATAATTTTACAAATCTTGGCGACAGATATTTTATTTATGACGCCTGAATCAATCCTTCTTGCTGCACTTCTTGCTGCTGCCGGGGTAAGCATTTTGTCCTCTGATGCTTCAGCAAGTCGCTCCATGAGAGCATACTCTGCAGGATTTCTTTCCGGGTTGGATAGTCGGTCAAAACATCCTGCTTCTGTGTAATGCGTTCCTTCCAAGCCATCTCCCGGAGAACCATCTTCATGGTTCCGGGAAACCGCTTGATGACGCAATGATATTTTTTCTGCAGGTTCGAATTCTTTTTTCAAGTCAGTCCCGGAATCAGAAATGGATTGGGTTTCTTCTCTGATTTCCAGAGAACCTTCAGGAGAGTTAATACTCTCCAAAAAAGACTCGCGCAACTTGCGACGCATCGTGGCGTGAACACGCTGCATTTCGCGCCGTGCTTTCTTACCTGCAATACGCCAATAGGTGCCGTGTTGGCGAGTACCGCGTACCGCAAGGAAGTCTTCAATCTTACCTTCACGTTTAAGCTCGGTAAAGATGTCATCTGCCTTGCGAGCCTTAAAATTAAGACGAGTATAAACCCATTCTTTGGAAACAAATTTACCCAGTTGATTCATGTGTTGAATCAACGCCAGGACCTCGCCCTTAGTTCTCTCTTCAATACTGCTAAAGTTCAGCTTGATAGAGAGAACAGGCACATCGCTTTCCGAGGCGATGACCATGTGATCAGGAATACTCAGTGTATTATGATGCACAGGGCGGCGAGGTCTTTCCTCAGTTTTCACAAAGGCGTAAGGTTTCCAAAGCATAAGGGTCGCGATGTTAGCAAGGCGCGTTATGTGCGCAACACAAATGTGCAGTTTTTTTCACACCCATGGCGCTATTCTCTGATACTCGTATTCTCTTTTGAATGGTACAGCTTTTGGATCGCCAAACCTAGACTTTGAAATAAATAAGAATTGCTTGGTAGCATAGGTTGCAGCTTCATCTAATTCAGAGCCCACCCTATAATCTTTACGCTTCTTACTCTTTTCTTGATCTACCTGTTTGGCGTACTCTTCCGAGTACAAGCTGGATATACCAATGATAGCAGAATAATTTCTGCCCATGGTTTTACACTCAGAAAGATCTTGAGAGTCTATTTTAACTTTATTCACAGAAGCAGGAACTGCCTGTGCAAAAGCAATAGCCACGAAATTTCTTTTACGGCAAAGCTCTTCTAGAGCATCAGCTGCGGCTTGGTAGATGTGCCGCGTTTTATCTCCCGCTTCTGCCATAGATCCCAACGCACCGCCAATCCAGTCAAGGATCACATACTCAACTTTCTTTCCGCTTTCCTTTTCATACAGTTCAATTTCATCTTCAATCTTTTTGATCATGTTGATGTCTGCCTGTTTTTGAAAATTGCCCCAGTTAATAAACTGAGCATCGCCAGAATTTAGGCTGTTCGCCTTGATTCTGAAATCCAGATAGCGTTGCACCTCATTAGGTGTAAGCTTATCTTTAAAGATCCCCTGGCTAATCGTGCGGTGTGGAATGCTGCATTTGTTGGAGACGATACGCCTGTATAGCTCATCATGCTTTTGCTCAGTTGAGATATACAGCCCGGAAGCTCCATTAATATAAGAGAATGCGGAAGCTAGTTGGCAAGCAATAATAGTCTTACCAGAACCAGTACCCCCGATAAATAAATAGGCATGTCCTTTTCTGAATGAGGAAATAGTTTCATTCAATTTAGGTATGTCACAATCTAAAGTTTCAATCAGTACCTTATTAGGATCATCAAACTCATCAATATCTGCGAGCTCAATTCTATCTGGGACATCGACGAGAAGTTTACCTCCATCTTCTAACTTATTAATCAGCTCTATATCTTTTTCACAGATAAGAGTTAAGTCGTCCAAGTTTACGCCTAATAGCGAAGCACTGTTAATGATCTTCTTAGCACGTACACTCTTCAGGTAATAAGGTATACCTGTATTAACAAGGTATATGGCCTCTACTCCAGAATCCTGTTTTAAAATTACGTCTTCAAAGTATTTAACAATATCAGGTATTTCAGAGAAGCCTACCATCTCGCCTTTGCTGGCACGCTCGTTGAGCACTGTCTGCAATTGGGCAACACCGATAGGTTTGAATATTCCTTCGCTAGCACCTTCAAATAAACAATTGTAGCCACGTATGGCATCATAGATTATATTATTGTAGGGCTCTTCAAAATCGTCTGAGTGTTTATCTTTTGTCCCAGACTTCAAACAAAGCACAGGGCTAAACTTCTTGTAGCTAGCTAAGTCGGCACGACATACAGCTACAATGGATTGTTCAAACCATTTGTAATTTTTGTCTATGTAAACTTCTAGCTGTTTGGGGCATTTAGCCATAGCAAAATCTCTCTGATGGGGTAACCAAGGGTTTGCGCTGCACGATACATCTGCGGCCTTGTATTATAAAATTCTAAGGCGGTCTTGCCGAAGAATTCTTTTACTTTATCATTCCTGTAACCTAGCAAAACACGGACATGTGCCGGATAGCCAGTTGTCAGGCTATTAATATATTCAATTGTTACAGCATTAATTTTCTTTGTTCCAGTTAACCGCAACAAAGAACGCTCAACAAAATCAATCTCGTATTTTAAATCTACGACATTGCTGTCAGACTCAGCATCAAACATGGAATCTCTCCCGGCTAGTTCTGCTTCATCTTTAGCTTGTCTATAAGCCTTCCGTGATGCGGTGTATTCTTTGTACCAGTTACGGCACGCAGGACCATACATCGCATTTGGGAAAGGACCAAGAGTATTTCGGCATTGAGAGAATGCAGCGTCTACAAACAATTCTGGAGAAGCATTTAACTCTTCACAGACTCGAGCAGCTTTCTGCCAGTGAACAAAATCACCAGCTTTAACTTTGTAGGTGTCGTTGTATAACGAACGCTTTTTCTCTATGTAATGATTCCGAATTTCTCTAGCAACGGCGTCTAGGCGATCATCGTTCATTAACGTCTCAATAGTGCAATATATTTATTATCGATATCCAATTTACGTCGGTAGTCAATAAGCGGGTAGCGCATCTCTAGTTCAGAGAGATTACCAGGATCATTTACAAAGACAGCCATTTCTGTCTTGGTTCTAAAACGACGATAAATGAACCAGCCATCGGCATGGTCCAATTCCTCCGTTGTCATTAACCATCTTGGTTTTTCTTCTGATATTTTTTTAGAGCTACTTCCCATTTAGATATTTCCTCAGTTGATAGTGGATCACTTACTTCCCATGGATGACGACCTCCGTCAAGATAATCATTGTCTAACCAAAGGACTACACAGCCAGCATAATTCCGTGTGCCGCCTCTGAAGTCAATAACTTTCCCTTCAGCCCATTCAATACCCTGAACTTTAGCCAGGGTCATTGTGAGGTTGTCTACAATCGTGTCTCCTACTTTCCAAGGTAAAGCCACTTGGTAGCTTGTAAAAAATCTAGCAAGGTTTCTAAGTAAATGAATCATGTTAAATCTTTTATGCGCGAAATTCATATGGCTTTGGATTTAAACGAAGATTCCAGCTCATTATAACTGTCTACGAAAATAATCTCATAACCTTTTTCAGTATAAGCTTTAACTCGAGCCATAGACTCTCTGTATAAAGCTTGTATGCCGCCACCTTTCCCAGTTCCCGGGGTAAAGAAGAAATCAAATACTACACCACACTTCTTATCTGGACGAACTTCTGCAAGTCTGCCAGGTTTCTGAATTGTAGATGTATTCGCTCCTCCGCCACTCAGGTTAATAAGAGAACGGACATGATTGAACGTAACACCCTGCGCATAGATTTCGCTAGCCAGGCAGCGTTTAATTTCATCACCACGCATTCTCTCCATGAGATCTTCTCGCTCTGTTTTAGTCATGCGTTTGGCCATGGCAATAGTGCCATCCTGCCCAACCCAATCTAAAAAGTATTCAGCCTGTTCTTCATTTTTAATAAAGAGCAGAGTCTGCCAGTCCTGAGGAAGAAGTTCATGACAAATCCAACGCACAGCTTTTGCTACACGTTCTCCTTTAAATAAATGTGTCTTGTATGCGCGATCACGATCATCAGCATTACCTGCCAAAGGTAGCACGATCATGTAAACAATAAGAGGGCACACAGCACCCTCCGCTACAGCCTCTTGGAATGTGCGCTCCGCAATTACAGGACCAATCAAAGCTTCAATAAGAATGTCGCGTTGATCAAACCTACCCTTTAGAGTAGCACCAAATCCAATACGCCTAGCCTTATCAAACTTAGTCAGTTCAGGTAAACGACTGTCTGTGACACAAGCATGCGGCTCATCAATCAATAATAATTTACAAGCAGCAGCATCACACTTATGTAAGCTGTCCATACTCACGACATTAATATCGTCACATGGACTCTTAGTAGAACCAGCGCCAATAAGTTTTACCTCTCTATGAGGGAGTGCTTCTTTAACATCCTCATAAAGCTGTTTAACTAGATCTGCGCCGGGAGCAGTGACCACTGTGTGTACATTCGGAAATGCTCTCAATGTATTTTTTATTAAAGTTGTATTGTGTGTGACTGTGTAATCTCCTAGAAGGAATAAACCGTCAGGACCTTCTAATTCAAATCCATAGTAATCTCCACGACCTAAATACTCTGTAGTAAAACCTGTTATTAAAGGATTTACTCTTATGTTTTTATTGATAGCTTTTTTCCTGTGTAATTTAACAGGTATATCTGATAATTTACCAGATATATTTATATCATAGTATGTTCTTTTAATTTTACTTTGCGCGCATTTATACCTTTCTTTAATAGTTGCACGAAAGCCTAATCCTCTACATAAGCTAGCTATATCATTTGCCAGATTAAAAATCTTAGTAGTAATAGAGTAGCAACCAACGCCTAAGCCAGGTTTGGGATTGTTAACGCAGCCGTCAGAATCTATTAAACCTGCCAATACCTGTAGACGAACATCCCTACTGTTAACAGCATAGACAGGTAGTAAAGTTTTACATTTATTTACTACTGAGCTTTTGAAAGTATGCCGCCATATATTTAAGATACTTTTATTTTTAGACCTTACTGAGTAGTATGAAGCTTTGTTGTTTTTAATCTCTTTTTTACTTACAACTAGTCCAACTTTATCGGCTTCTATCATCCAGGCCTTTGCGCATATTTCATCTGCGGAAGTTAGGATAGGCGCACTTGTATGTCCATCACCCAACCAAAGACCGTAACAATAGGGATCTACATCTACTTTTTTTTCTGGATAACTAACAGCTCTACGCACAAGCTTATGCAAGTGCTTAAATGTTTTGCTCTGTGTGTGATATTGCTGTGCTGTAACAATTAATTCTTTACCGTCTAAATTGGGACTTTTATTACCGCCCTGATTAGTTCTGTATAGAAGCAATTTATGATCTCCAGTGCATACAAAGCTTTCGCCTTTATTTGGGATTATACGGTATAAGTCATCTATTCCGTTGACTACACCTACTACTTTACGCGGTTTAGAATCATGTCCCATCACCAGCTCTCCGTCTCTTACGTCTTGAACAAATTTAACTGTTCCATCGAACATAAGAACTCTAGCATTTTTCCCTAGGCACTTACCGTACCTCGTGGGCGCGCCAAGTAATCCGCTGCAATTGGTATTCAGGAATGAAGTCAGCAGTTCTTGCTGCTTAAACCTAAAACCACACATTAAATCTAAACGAGGTTTAGGGAAGGCTATGCGCATGTCATAGAACTTTACATCCCATCCATTCTCTTCTAGAAATGTTTTTACCTTAAGCCACATACCCTGCATGGTCTGGATCACATTGTATCCATTCTGCTGTTTTATGACTTTATATAAAGGATTCACAGTTACCTTGGTAACTTTTTTCCATGGGCACTTTGGATCCTGAACTAACTTCTTTTCCCTATAAGTCAGAAACTTTTCCAGTGCAGGACTGGACGGGGCAATAGTTAGCACAGAATCATCCCACATGAGATGAGCTTCTTTACTCATTATTATAAACTTTTAATGCCTTCGTAAATAGCCCAAGCAATTGCGGCTACTGTAATCAAAATTAGAACTTGAATATACCAGGGCGGAGGAGGTGGTTCAGGTTGGTCCTCATCTTCTCCCCATGGGGATCCTGTATCAAATCCTTCAAACATAATTTACCAAAGATTGAGAGTTTTGCCTGCGCTTTTAACGCATTTATTTAGCAAAAGGATTTTTAGGCACGACAAACCACAGGTCACAGTAGTCGATAATGGTTGGCTTGTCTTTACTCTGACAAGCGGTCAGAAGGAGGCAGATGGTTAAAATTAGTCTCATTTGATTGTCTCATGCAAATTTATTATTCTGATACCTAAATTAAAGAGGCGTGATTTCCTCTACATCAAAACGGCCATAGCCGTATTGACCTCCCCAAGGGCTAAGACCCAGAAACATACCAGTGAATTTGAATATGTCTCTGAGCCTAGCCAGATCTGGAGCAAACTTATCCTGCTTGTCTGTAGCCGTCACTAAAACTTTGATTGTTAAAACACAGTTTTCGCGAATGGCTTCAAACATTTCGTGCTGCTGCTTATTTTTGTGAGTGTAGTTACGTCTGTATAAAACTAAAGATGGAGGATCGATATTCATCTGTGGACGAATAGTATCCGTATCAATGTCTGACATATGCAAAGCTTCGGCAGCTTGCTGAAAGGTCCAGCTCCATTGAGCCATATCTACAGCAAGTTTACCGTCTCGATCCCGGCGAAAACGACGAACGTTTTCTCGAGTTCTTTGATTGCCCAGCCATGAAGAAGTCAGTTTGATCTTCAGATTATACAGAGTAGCTACATCACTCATAATTGAATTATATTTACAAAAGCAGGTTCCAGTTCTCTCGCATGGTCGCAGACGAGAATTTGAGTATCCGTACTTTCTAGCTGTTGATTCAAATTAAGCAAGAGCTCTTTTAAATTTTCTCTAGCCTCCTCATCCAAATGGGTAGAGGGTTCATCCAAAACTAGGAAACCTAATTCCGGGATAACTAGTTGTTGGACTGCGAGAAGGAAGGCAATAGACAGCCTAACCTTCTGACCTCCTGACAACTTATCATGGTCAAACAATACCTGACCCGGTTCATCTACGCGGTAGAACTGCAGACTCACTGGCTTATTAGGATGCGGAATAATAGCGAAGTTCGCATCCATGATTTCCAGATTGTCCTGAGTCATACTGACAAGGCTATCAAACTTATGTTGAACATAAGACATGGGAATACCTTGCCTTGAGAACGCATGTACCACACGCTGCAATTCTTGAATCACAGCACGCTTCTCTGCATCTAGTTTTATCTTGTCCTCAATTTCACGTAACCGTTTCCGTATGCCATTGGCCTGGACTTTAAGCTGTGCAGCTTTTGCTTCTAGTTGATTATATATTTTATTGTTCTCTATCAGAGTGTCTTTTATCTCACCCCCTTGCTCAACTAAGTGCTTTAGTTGCGGCGGAAAAGAATTAAAGATTGCATCCCTTTTTAGAGCGAAGCTTTCACATGCAGTAGCGAATTCCTCGGAGCGTTTAATCTCCGTTTCTCTAGCTGAAATAAGTTGGTTGATAGTAATATAAGTTTTAGACAACTCATCCAGTTTAGAGCTCCAGTGCTCGACCTTATCATTGAGCTCAACTACCTCTTTATCCAAAGCGGTAAGGTCTAACTCATTGAAACTTTTAACTTCTTCTTCAGTGTAACCTTGAAGAGCAAATTCTAATTTCTTAATTTCGAATTCAATCTTCTCTATATTTTTGATATCAGAAGCACGCTTAGCGTTGGCATTATTTAGACGTGCAAACTCAGCTTTTAGAGCCTGCACATCCTGATCTTCACCAGCATCAAGTAATGCTTTGTTATCTTTATATTGTTTAATATAAACAGTTAGTAGCGTTTGCCGTTGAGTAAGCTCATGCTGCATTTCACGCAGCTGTTTACTCGTCTGAGCATGACTAGCACTAATATCGCGTAGCTTATTAGACGCTTCTATTAGTTTTGTATTGTATGTTTCGAATCTGGACCTCAGTTTTTCATGAGATACATTTTCGCCACACACAGGGCAATCAGCAGTGCAGTTACTATCCAGCGCAAGCTTACAGGTATCGGTGATAGTTTTAAACAATGATCTCTCATTAGATAAGACCTGTTCTTTATCTTCGACATCCTTCAACTCAGCGGATAGCTCATTAACAATTTCTGTAAGTCTTTCGATTTTGTCTCGAGTGTCCTTACCTCTGGTAGTAGCATCAGCAAGCTGTGATCTGTAATGTTCTCGATTCTGCTGCTCCCGGATTCCTATATCAAGGGCAGTGATCAGATTAGGATCTACAGCAGCAGGACAATCAGCTTTGAGCTGTGTAAGATCATTATTATAATTATCTACGCGTTCCGTGATGCTCTTGTACTGCACAGCTTTACTTTTGGTATCCTGCAGTGTGGTCACCGTCTGGCGTGTAGCTTTAATTTTATTTTTAAGCTTCTCAATCCAGTCGCCCAGTTCATCTGGTGATTTCAAAACTAAACCAAGTTTGGCAGCTTGTTCCTCCAGCGTGGCTTTAGCTTTATCATCATTTACACGCGCAGCATTTTTGGCGTTAAGCAGATGAGATGAATTAGATGTCAGCTCATTAACTGCACGCTCCCATTCTTCATACAGTTTAATTTCTGCATCATAACTGCGCGTACGCATTAGCTGTTCTTCAGCATTAGCTAAATCTACTTCTGCGCTATTCCTGGATGCCTGTAACTCATCGTGCAAAGTCGAGAAGTCCTGGATCTCAGAGCCTAGTATTTTAATCTTACCTGCTGCTACATCTGCTACCTTCTGCATGTGTCCAAGTAGGAGAAGTTTTACCAACAACTCCTCACGTTCTGCCTGGGAACCAAATAGGATTTTATCCAAGGCACCTTGTTCAGGGAACACTGCATTATCAATAGCATATTTATCTGCACCAAGAATATCAGTAAGAGCAGCCTGAATTTCATCTGCCCGGGTATAGGTGTCTTCTTTGATTTCGGCTCCCTTACTGTCGAGCTTAGCAAGCTTTCTAGAAGATGGAGATCCAATCTTGCGACTAATCCTATATGTATTACCCTGGGCAAAGAATTCCATCTCAGCTAGACCATATGAAGGTTCAGCTTCAATCTCTGGGTCTACCTTACGGATAAATGATTCCTGTGTTTCCTTAGCTGGTGTCCAGCCGGTGACAAGGAAATGAATTAATTTTAGAATGGTGGATTTACCAGAACCATTAGGTCCCATCAATCCAACAACAGATCCATCTAGAGTTGCCTCCAGCTGTCTGTGTTTACCCAAATTTTTTATCAGCAGTTTTTTGATTCGCATAAAGTCGTTTGTCTATAAAGCTTTCAATCAGATGAGGAGCAGCAGCCTGAGGATCACAAAGAGCCTGTGCTAATTCAAATATATCAGAACCATTTGGGAAATAGTCAGATACAAAATCTACAGGTTGTTTACCTATAGGATTATCAGTTTTACGACTGACAATATTAATAAGTTTAAATCCAGCCTGCTGCAGATTAGTGACTCTGATAATACATTTACTGGTATCTACAATACGCGCAATACGCATATACAGATCTGTGAATGCAGGATCTTTACGGACAAGAATCGTAGGATGTTCATCCTTAACGTCATTAATCTTCAGGAGCAAAGCATTGGCTTCTTCTGCGGTGCGAATATCCTCTGCGATGATCGGCTTATTCAGTTTCAGAGGAATGGATTCTCTTTCCAGAGTACCATTATCCTGCAACGTAAATAGCGTTACATATTTATCTACACTCTCATTACGCGAGCACAACTCAGTAGAGCCGGGATAACCGACTACACAGTTTTCCAGATCAATGTATTTATGAACATGGATGTCGCCAAGTAGAATAGCTTTGTATTTATCTGATGGTAGGTCACTGACTTTGAGGACTTTGTCACCAGCATCAAATGCTGCAAAGTCCTTGATCAGCGCATGAAACATCATGAAATCAGCGGAAGGAAAATCCACGCTCTTTTCCCGGAAATCATCCGGAGCCATATCAGGCACACCATAGATTGTATAGTAATTACCGTCTCGGCTTTGAATGCGCTTAAGCTGGAAATCGATATCGTAAATAGCACACTGACCATTCTCCTGCATTTCTTCCTGCAATACCTTAATCCAGGAAGGATGACATTTGTCGTGGTTACCAGTGATAACAAAAAGTTTGACCTTATTTGCCAGAAGCTTCTGGTTCAGGCGAATCAAGTCTGCAATATTTCTACTGCTAGGACGCTTGGAGTTTAGGATATCTCCAGCACATAAAATATAATTAACTTGATTTTGAACTGCAATGTCCACAATACGGAACACTGAGTCAGTGAAGTCTTGAGCGCGAGCGGTTTTGCCAAACTGCATATCGCGCAGATGCCAGTCGGCGGTGTGAATAATTTTAATCATGTTATGCCCTCAGATACGCTATATCTTTTTTAGTATATAGTCTCATTGCTTGTTCTCTTGTTAAGCCTACAAATTCGGAGGCATCAAATGAAATCTCATCTGGATAATAGGAGAAGAGCTTTTCTTCTTCTCCATCTTCATATGTAACCCATACTTCAGGCATGGGATCAAACAATGATTTAGGTTGTTCAGTAATGCGTGCTTTTACAATTGTCATGTTGTTTTCATGGTTTATTGTGTTTGTGTGAATTCAGGAGAATTAATTTTAATTAGCGGAATGACTAAGCAGGCAACACCCGCCTGGGTTCGAGCTTTGGCTAAAGGAATGTCGCCACAGAGTATAGAGAAACTAACTGCTGCTCTTCCGACGAATAAAACAAGATTACTAAAAAGCATATCTGGGAAACCAAGGATGCTTGGCGCAGGCGGAGAAGGGCGAGTTTATGAAAGCTTTACTGGAGGACATGGTCCTTCAGCATTAAAATTAATTTCATCTAAGGCATCGCCTATTAATGAAAAAAGAATTAAGGCTATTGAAAACCTATTTTCATCTTCGGATGTCTTTCCGAATATTCTATCTGTAATTAGAGGTGGAAGAGGTTATGCTATTCCAAGATTGAATCCAATACCTCCTAAAGGTAATGCTTTAAAAGAAATCTTATCACTACCTTCTAGTAATAAAAAACAGTGGTTAGACTTCGTACAGAGATTTCAAAAATCTACACTGAACCCGGAGAAGGTTTCTATACCAGCCGCTAAAAAATACCAAAGTTTTAGAGCTGGCGGGTTACCAAATTCTGCAACTATGCAGACCGCTAAAGGTCCAGTACATATAAGTGATATTACAGGATCAGGAAATATTATGTTCTCGCCACAAGGACGTCCTTATCTGGTAGATCCTTATATTAGTTAATAGGGAATAACCAACCACGCTGACCACACTTGGTACATTCATGCATATCCTTTAAAGGATGCACTCCTATTCTCCACGCTACTTGGCATTCTCTTTCCGTAGGCTCAACCTTATGCCATTTATGCTTTAATAAATATTTACATTTTCTACTGAGTTTGTATTTTATTTTATAAAACAAAGATTTCATTGCATGTTATTTTTTATTATCAATATATAAAAGAAAAGCGCCCAGGTATTTCTACCTGGACGCTCTCCTACAACTTGGTCATCGAAAAGGGCGTATGCCTACGCCATACATTTCGTGATGGGACGTTGTTCCCCTGGATAAGGCGAAGACCATGGCTCTTGCAGGAACCATGTAATCGCTCGACTAACTAGTCGCCAATATCATATCCAGATTGCTCTTACTCAACGTTCTCTGCAAAGGCGCAGAGCAGCACCGACTAATGTACCCAGTCGGGGCATTCGGCCTTGTAACCGTCTACGCTTTGGGCGTAGGGCGCGAAGCTGAGCGTGACGATTTCCACGTCACTCCAGAGTATCTTCCCACTGGTAGAGGAGGCAGCGCCTAAAGAAACTTAACAGCAATTACACTGCCCTGTTAAGAGTGTATAGATAATACTATCCGTACAAATTTATATAACACAACAATGTTAAGTATTGCAAGTATTATTTATGAATTGAAAGCATGCCTTCAAAAGGTTTATGCTCTTCGCTACTTGTACCATCCCAATCTTTGGACAAACCTACTTTGTCATATAACTCTTTAAGGTTGTTAACATTAAAGAATTTACATAGAGATATTTCTTCTTTGGAATCAAGCCATTTATCGTTTACACGTACACATGGATATCCAGGATAGTCGCCATTGTACAGTAACTCGATTTTGGTTTGCGCACCTTCGGTAGTAACTTTTGAAAATTGTTCCAGCAAATCTTCTAGAACACCTTCGGCCCCTTCTCTCCTGGCTTCTTCCCATTCAGTATATGTTTTCTGATTTTTGGTAAGCTCCAGCTGCTCTTTGATATATTTTAAAATTTCATCCATATGTAAAAAGAAAAGCCACCGGGTACTCAACATACCCGGTGGCTAGTTTATTTATTATTCTCCAAGAGCAGCAATCTGCTTATCGATCTCCTCGAGAGACAGACCCTCGAGCGTAGCGATTTGCTTCTTCTTCTTGAGCTCCTCAAGGAACTCACGCTGACCACGCTTAGCAGCGCGATCCTTAGCGGCATCAGCCTCTGCCATCTTGGTTTCGATGACATAGCTGACAAGGTCAAACATGCCCTGTTCTTCGGTCATGCTTTCGGTACGCTTGGTGATGAAGGACTTACGTCCGCCCTTCTGGATTTTCTCATCCAGAGCAACGGCGATCTTATCGAGCGCCTCCAGGCTAAGATCCCAGAGGTCCTCAAAGCTGAGGTGACCTTTGGTGGTTGCGAAGCGCCACTTCTTACGAGCGGCTTTGATTACGAGTGTTTCGAGTACCATTGTTTTATTTGTGTGGTTTGTGTGTGATTAGAACTTAACTTTGACGACACGCTTGAACGTGCCTTCGACTTCAACGAAAACATGATTCCGTACGGTGTCGGAGAAACCGATACCAGACAGCTCATCTTCCGCCTTGTCTACATTTACCTTACTGCCCAGGATCTCGAAGACCTTGCGATCTGCGCTAAGCTCAGGCTTAAGGAACTCATTGAAAAACGGACGAGTCTTCTCATCCGATTTACAACCTTCCAACAGGAACATATAATGTTTGTTTCCTGAGGCATCATTCCAGAAGTTAGGAGAAAGAGTGATAGCGCGGACAGGAACAAACTGCCCGGTTTTCACACCCCACTTCTCTCTGGAATTATATTTAGCGATATTAGATTTACCGCTAGAATTAATAAACTGAACACCATCTTTCTTGGTGTAATTAAATTCAACAATGTTGAAATTTTTACCTGTGGCTGCATTGGTACTAGAAGTGAAAGTTTCAATTTCACCATTGTACTCAATCTCAACCTCAAAGCCACCATCTTTATTATCGCGGCGGCAGTAATTATTCACAACGACAGAATATGTACCTTCCATTCTAGGTTCTCTAGCCCAGAAAATATTTTCCACAGGTTCACGGCTACTACCACTACCTGCATTCATGTCTACATCCAGCATGCCGCCTGATGGAGACAACGCCCTCTTGTTAGCAAAATAAATATGATAACCTTGAGGCTCATGAACGTGCAGAGGCTCATAAACATGCAGATCCAGGTCATCGTGGTTATGCCATGACAAGCTGATACGCAGAACGCCAGTGACATTACCACCGGCAGCTTTGACACGTTCTTTGATCGAGTCAGCCACATCCCCGGTGTATGCCCAGGAGTAGTTATTTCCCCACTTGAACATGGTAGGATCATCCGGGTTCTTAGCTCCGACCAAAGTAACAAAGTTAGGCATGTGAATATTCTCCACAAGAACTTTAATAGATTTGGAAGTAGGTAGAACTTTATCCACAAAGTCCTGAATGCTGATTTCCTCAACTTTATTCAGACTCTTAGGATTGACAATGGTGTCTTTCTTCAGGTCTGCGAAGATATCAGAAACACCACCACCAGACGGACGATGCACAAACAATGTATTGTTAACATTGAGATCGCGGCTGTCCAGAATACGACGTTCAAGTGAACCGAGCATACCCAGCTCAGTCAGACGTTCCTGTGCCTGTTCAATCATCCTGGGTGTAACCAGCGCGGTAGGGCGCTTGTAGTTAGCAGGAGCCACCACACGTTCAAATGCGGAGACCGCACTATCCAGGTCACGACCTTCAGACAGATCTACCAGCAGCGTACCGATAGAAGTATTGCGAATACGGCAGACTGCAGCATGAGTCTTTGGCGCTTCAGCCCAACAGAAGTTATCGCGCAGGGCGTTAGGTACCTTCTTATACCGCTCCTTAATTTTAATGAACTCGGTCAGTGTAGCTTTATGCTCATTACCCCGGTACAGGGAATTCTGACCAATCAGTTCAAGAACAGTATTCACGGCATCATCCGTGATTTCATCAAGCGAGCGCTTAAGGACATTTTTATTGTCCCTAGCTGTGCCTTGAGTTGGTCCGATTTTATCTTCCCGTACTAGCATGTTTCGCGGCAGCTCAATGAAATAATGCTCCCAAACCAGATTACGTTTTGTATCCGGTGTCTTATCCGTTCCCAGCTTGGCGAACGAATTAACATAAACTGAATCGATCTTGCAGGAGAGAATATAATCCCTCATTGCTTTAACCGAATTAGCGTACTCTGGATCAGTGCATTCAAAGTCCCACAGAGTAAGAACCTTGTTATCTTTAATACCAACCAGTCCTGAGAACTGACGGATAAAAGATTTACAGCAGTTACAGGTATTCTCCTGTTTGTATTGTTCCGGGAATGCAGCGAGGTACATTTCCCAGATCTTTTCCTTATCGACGTCCACGCAAAATACGGGACCATTTTGTAGAAGCTCATTAAAGCGCTTCTGTACTTGTTGTTTGATGTGTAAGAACATAACGTGAAGTACGTCCTAGATAATTCCGGTGCGTACAAATTTATATAACACAACGAGTATAGTTATAGCAGATAAATAAAAAAAGGGATCCGAAGATCCCCGTCACCCTTTTAGGCAGGTGCTGCCTTATCCTAGATCGTCGTGATCTTCAGTTCACGATCAACGAAGATGTCGATACTCCTGTTATCGGCGTCTTCGATAGAAGACGAATAATCGCAGCGTTCCACCGTCAGCCCTAAAGAGCCATTTTCTGTTGTGAAAATGTCGATCTTGTAACCTTTGTGAACGACCATGAAATCGGGCTCATTACGCGACCCGCTAAGCATGCAAAAGAATTCGCATGCGATATCCGTAGTCGACCCATCGGTGCGCTTGCTGTTTTTCACAAGCGCCTCGGCAACGTTGTACTGCTCCATGACGTAAGACATGGAGTAGCCATCTTGCACCAGCCTGTTGCAATAATCGATGATTTTTTTCATTTATATGTTAGTTGCTTTGTAACACCCATTTCTGGGGTTACAAATTTATATAACACGAAGGGGTACCCCATCGCAGCAGGGTACCCCTTTGATAAATATGACACGTTAATCAAACAGCAATCTCTGCTTTGATAGCAGGGTAACATTCGTAATTAGCCAATTCAAAATCCGTAAATTTGAAGTCATCAATATTTTTAATATTGGGGTTGATCTTCATAATAGGACTTTCTAGAGGTTCCCGGGAAAGCTGGAGCTTGGCCTGCTCAATATGGTTGGAATATAAATGAGCGTCACCGATAGTATGAATAAATTCATGCGGTGTATACCCAGTAACCTGAGCAACCATCATTAGCAGCAACGAGTAGCTGGCAATGTTTACAGGGACACCTATAAATACATCACCGCTTCGTTGATACATATGTAAACTCAATCTTTTTTCATCATCTACAAAAAATTGGATTACACTACCATGACAAGGAGGTAAGTTCATTTTATCCAACTCGTGAGGATTATATAAACTAATGACTAATCTTCTACTATTAGGGTTATGCTTAATTTCTGCTATAACCTCTTTTAGCTGATCAATCACTCGCGTCCTACACACTTTACCCTCCTCACATACATACTCAAAATTACTCCAGTCGTGATGCGTTTGAAGCTCTCCATTTAAGCAACGCTGTACTGCGGAAACATTTAAATTAAACTTTCTATTTGCTTCCCCTACTGAACGAAAGAAAAATTCTTCACCTGCAGGATTTACACATTTGAAAGGTCTATTAGTCGATGTGTTGTAGCTTTGCTCTAGCTTAGAAGACCACATACAAGTTTCTTTACTATAATAATTGGCGGCATAGCGCACATCTTTATCCAACTCGTATTCGGCACCATATTCTAAACGGCAGTTCCAGTTTGTTAAGGTTCTAGCATCCTTGTTGAAAGTGGCGAAGCAAAGCCACGCCGGATGGACGTGAATACCCTTGGCTCCATAACTTTTATAAGAGGCACTTTCAGGATTATAGCAGCGGCGCAGCATTTCACGCCATACGGTTTTTAGCATAGATGTGTGCTCGTCTTCTTCAAACTCACCGTAGTAGCCTACACCGTATACAGACTGACAGAAGGGATCCTTAATTGTGTCAGTTTGCACAGTTGCGTAATCTACACGGCGCACATAACCAGTATCATGGAATTTCACATCGAACTGGTTTCTCCCTGAAGATATAGGAATCTCTTTAATCACCGTACATAGCCCGCATTCTTTAGTCTGTATTGTTTTGCCTAAATGTACAGACTCGCCAGACAAATAATCCACGATAACATTTTTATCAAAACTAGTATTTAAAACTAATTCTTCTGAAGCCTGCGTGCGTAGTCTAGGCTCTAGCCAATAAGAATGCTCTATGTTTCGAAACTGCTTACCATACAAAGGACCGAGCTCTCCAGTTTCAGGGTCCGCCCAATCTTTCCAGAATTTAATTCCGTATTTTTCTTCCAGGTAACGCGCATTGGTATTACCTTCTATGAACCATAGAAGCTCACCAATTACGCCTCTGGTAAACATCTTCTTTGTCGTCACCAAAGGAAAGCCTTCGGTCAGATTATAACGACTCTGTGTACCGAATACGGAAATGGCACCTGTGCCTGTCCTATCCATTTTGTACACGCCATTCTCCAATACATGCCTCATTAACTTTTGGTACTCAATCATAACTTTATTCTGATATGAAGTCTTGCTGTTCGGTATTTGGTAACATTAACGATTGGGCAGCTGAAGATGGTTTCTTGTATTCTTCAACCTTATCCCGGGTGTATTTCATGAATGCATTTAAAGCAGGCCTGATAATGCTAGAGTTAAATGCGTTTTCAAAATTGGTAGGCGCTTCTGGAAGCATCGATTCATCAAACAGTCTGGGTAGATTGTTTACTCCTTCGATATTGAATATCTCGCCATCTTTACTGTGGGCTATAATTTTGTATTCAATTAGGACATCACTGTCTTTAAGAGACTTAATTAAATAAGAGATGGGGTCAAATGCCTTTTCGGTTTCTGGAAGTTTTTTAGCAATTTCTTGAAGAGTTGCAAGAACTTTCTGAAAATTCTCAGACAATTTATTTTCCGTCTTCTCAACTTTATCCGTTGTAACGGTTTCTGATTCTTTCGAGTTTGGCATCTGTGTTATTCAGTGTATTGATCAACTGCTCATTTACTACCTCAGGATCTGTGGGCACGAATTTATTATCATTGACAGGCGCACTGTCAACAACAATAGTATCGTCTCTGTTCCATCTAATATTTCTAAAACGAGCTTTAAAAAATCGATTGGGACGAATGTGCCGTAAAGAATTAGCTGTGTAAGAGAAAGCCATATATGTACATTGATTTAAACTGGGAAGTCAAAACAAATGCGGAGTTTCGGTATAAGCTTAAAGCTTTAACTGACGATATCAAACGATTAGAAAAAGAAACCGATGGAGACCCGCATGGTAGTGACAAGATCGCCAGTAGGATAATAGATATTTATAGACTTTGCAAATACAATGCAGGTTTGCTGGTGCCTTACTTTTTTCCTCAGTATCCATACGATAAACCATTATCCTGTTCTGCACGACCTTATTCCTTCGCTATGTTTCATATGCAGATTGGCGGGTTTCTGAGTATACGAGCAGGACGTCAGATTGGAAAGTCTACGTCGTTCGGAGCCCGACAGTTAATGTACGCGCACATTATGCGCAAAAGGCGCAGTATGTATATTGTTCCTCACCAATCATTCTTGGATACGTATGCGAACCGTGTCCGGGAAATGGAGAGAGCTTTTAGGTTCTATCAGGTACATAAAGATTATAGACAGAACTTAAAATATAAAGAGTATCCAAATGAGTCTGTGACTATGCTGGTCAAGTGCTTGACGGATACACAGGAAGCTCGTTCTAAAACTACAGACGAAGCACTGTTTGATGAAAGTGTTCACCCAAACACTATTGTGTATACTGTAGAAGGCGGGAAAGTTACAGAAAGAAAAATTTCTTCGTTGCTTGCTGGTGAAAAAGTACTTGCGTATGACGCGGAAGGAAGTATAAAAGTAGCCTATGTCCGCTACAACAAGAACAAAGGAAGAAAGCATACTTGGAAACTCAAGTTCTCAAATGGAGCTGAACTTATCTGCACCGGAAACACCCGTTTCTGGACAAACAGAGGTTGGATGTTCCTTAGCGAATTCTTATCGTGGGAGGAAGCTCAGCGCGGAAAAGAAACAGTCAAAGCTAAAGCCCTGCTCGCTATCCGTGAAGCAGCTACTCCTGGGGAGTTTGCTTGGAGACGGGTGCATGCAATGGGGCGCGAAATATGCCGGGAGATTCGAGGTAAATCATTGCGAGTCGCAAACGGAGTATGCCAAAAGCAAAGCGGTACTGCTGTCTCCTTACATCAACACAGTACCGAGGCTTCACACGAATTACGGGTGGGGCGACAAACTATTTCGTGTGGCAACCCTAACTACTCCGGCGTTCAGTTTTATGCATGCGCTGGCCTACCGCCAGGACACTACGAATCCCAAGAAACTAATCAAAACAGTAACCCCGGAATGGTTGGCACAGCTGACGTGGGAGGGGATTGCGTGGTGGTATCAGGACGATGGAACACTGACGCAGGCGGGAGGAGTACACATCAGTACGCACGGGTTTCCGCAGGAACAGGTGGAGCTGCTAGCAAACATGCTGACGGAAAGGGGAGTAACAGCCAAAGCCCAGCAAGTGAAAAAGGGCGAAAAAACTTATTTCATAATAGTCATTGGTTCGGAAGCGACACGCAAATTCATAGAGAGAGTAAAGTCCTTTGTGCATCCGTCGATGAGCTACAAGGTGGATTTGCAGACTCAGACATTCTTGACTTGTCATTTCTGCGGGACATCTTTTTTGAAGAAGGGTGGGCCGCCACCGGCTGCTCCTGCGTGCGAGGAATATATGTGCCTTCGCAAAGCTGCGGGATTAAGAAACAAGAAGTATGTTCAGAATCTAGGGGGGAGCTCAGTTTTGTGGGCGAAAAAAATAAAACCCAGACTAGAACAGAATCCAGAATTAAAAGCGACTTTAACACTCAAGAGGAAAGAAGCGGAAGCGAGGCGAAAACAAGATCCTGTTTACATGGAAAAGTGGAAAGCAATACGCGCAAAGTGGAAAAAAGACAATGCGGAAAAAGTGAAGGCACAAAGAGCCGAGCGGATGCGCGATCCTGTGTACATAGCCCAGCAGCGCGAGAAAGCACGTTTGCGAGCGCAGGACCCAGCACGCAAAGTACGGAAGTTAGAACTACAACGGTTAAGGAGAACGAAGGCCTTACAGCAGTAAATTTATTATCAATTGAGTATGCAGGTTTAGAGGAAGTATGGGACATTGATGTAGAAGAATACCATACATTCTTTGCTAATGGTATAGCTATACATAATTGCCAGTTACTTGATCCAGACTTCCTTCCTGACATAGAGCAGTGCCAAAAGGCTTCACGTATGCCTACCACTATTTATGCAGGCACGTCCACTACTACTGACTCATTATTAGAAACTAAATTTTTAGAGTCTAGCCAAGCTGCTTGGTTAATCCGCGCTCCCGGCTACCATTCTAATAGTGTAGGCCAGGGCTGGCTTAACTGCTCAGATAAAGAGGACATTCTTAAAGCCATTCAACCGCAGGGACTTACCAATCCTGCGTCTGGTAAAGTAATCGATGTAACTGATGGCAGATTCGTACATCAGATTCAATCTAACTTTGAACAAGGATATCTAGGATTCCACATCCCTCAGATTATCATTCCTGATTACGCTAATATTCCTCAGAAATGGATGGAAATCTGGAACGCATTTCAGAGCTATGACATCAAGAAGTTCCTGCAGGAAATTCTAGGTATCCCTACAGAAGAGGGTATGCGGGAAATTACAACTCAGGATCTAAAGAATATATGTGTTCTTCCTGAGACACCTGAGACTTTAAAAAGTTTATCACACCCATCACAAAGAAGATATAAATACACAGTATCAGGGTGTGACTGGGGTGGTTCTGATTATAACCCAGCTACTAAAACGAAAGTTTCCTATACTGTTCATGCTATACTTGGTATTTGCTGGGATGGTAGTATTGAAATTATACACATCAGGCAATATTCTGGTATGGACTACAGAAGTATTTCAAACCAGATTTGCGAAGATCACAAAGCTTATAACTGCATAGGTATTGCTTCTGACTTCGGCGTTGGCGCGGCTTATAATATGCTGCTTCGCGAGAATCCCATTATTCGCCCAGAGAGACATTTCATATTTGGTTATGTTGGCCCGCAGTCAGCTTTGATTAAGGCACCAAGCAGTGGCCCTGGGTGGTTTAACCAGTACTCGCTGAATAGAACTGAATCTATTACTAGCTTATATCAGGCTATTAAAAGTAGAAGATTCAGATGTTATTCCTGGGAGCTCGCCCAAGAACGTCTTCTTGAATTACTGAACCTGTACCGCGTACCAACAGAAACAGTCGGAGGTAATTCAGGTTTTAGATATCAACGGCATGGATCTAAAGCAGATGATACTTTGCATGCTATCAACTTTGCGTTCTGCCTTGCTCGTATTATCCTTAATGAACCTATTCTTGAAGACCCAGCATTAACTCAGGTATTTAGAGAAACATTTAATCCGGGACAGCAGACGCAGTTCTTTAACCCTCATGGAGGGTTTGACTTAGGGGGTGCTATTTCTGGCTAAGGTAAATATGGATTAGGATTGAACAGCTCTGGCCTTGTATATCTTAAAGGTAGTGGCATATTGTAATTTTTATGCAGATGCAATAGCGTGGCTGCCTCTCTGCCAGTTGGATCTAATTTTAAAGAATCATCCGTTAAACGTCTAAAACTAGACAATTGATTATCAGTATAAGGTTTACCAGCCCTTATTTTAAAAGGTAACTGTTTATCCGCTGTATTTATATAATCGTTTATATATTTTTGAGCATTTCTTGACTTACCACCTCCAGCTATTAACTGCGCAGCTGTTTCAGTCTGAAATTCGCGCCCACCGCTAGCAAGTCTTAGATAAGGATATCTTCTTAACATTTGGTATGTTTTACCAACGACATCCTTTTCATATTTTGCGGGAGAGGTGTAGTGCAAACCATGCGCAAATTCGTGGCGAGCAACAGAAGGAAAATCAGCATAGCGCTCTGTTGGTAAAGAAACCGATCTTAAAGTCGGACTATAAGAGCCATCAGACACTAACCCTGGATATCTTTTACCCCAAAGTCTGTGTGTGTCTTTTTTATATGCGTAAGGAGCCATACGCTCTAAACTATCTGCAAATCTAGCCTGAGGCGAACCAGTTTTAGGTTTAATTTTAGTTTTAATGGTATCTACCACTGAAGGCACAGCAGTAGCATCTAATTCTTTAATAGCCGGAGACGCGCGTATTGCAGGAATGTTTATTACTTCATTAGCATAATGGTAAGGATCTAATGTTTTTACAGGGTCATAATAATTTACAATAGTATTTTTATAAAGATCTTGCGCCGGTGTAGGATCTACTTTTGCGTTTAAACCTTTACGCATATTAGTTAACAGCGGACTTTGCGATTTTATGTTACTAACAGGAAAAAGCTTAGTTATGTCTGCGTCTGGACTAGGCCTTAGAAAAACAGAGCTTTCAATTCCAGAGCGCCCAGTCAGTCTTTTAAAACTGGCGGGAGCTAGTTTGCCCAACCTTGCTAGCTGCAACCACTTAGAAGCGGCTTTCAGCATACCTGTATTTGAAAGTTTATTGTTGTTCATTTTGAGCAGGAGTGAGATCTTCTTTTAATATCTTTTTAATGACCATCTCATCCACTCCCAGCATCCGCATTTGAACAAGCATATCATCGCGCATTTCCGCAACGAACTTTTCGTAGTATGGAACTACCTGTTCTTCCTCTAACTCCTCATTGTCCTCTGCCTCATTTTTAATGATCTCATCAATCAGACGGTCAATAGGTAAAGCAAAGCCTTCGGAATCTCCACGGTTCAGTTCTACCTCGTAGATACCCCAGAGCATTTCTGGCATAGTTAAATCCTCGAGAGCTCCATCAACTAAGTCACCAAGATCCCCGGAATACAGAGCATTAGATATACTGATAAATGCTAACGGGTCATCGTAAAAAGCTTCCGTGGATAAAGCTAGCATTAAAGCATTTACTTTATTTTCATTAGACTCCGGGACAGTTACGGAAAAGTCTTCTTTAATACGAAGCCATAATTCCACAGGATCTGCAGGTTCAATGCCGTGTTCTAGCGAACCATATACTTCATCGCCGTAAGCAGCCAGGATGATCATATGCAAAACCGTAGCCGTGGTTTCAGTATCGGCTAGGAGATCCGCAGCTAATCGTTTATCAAACGGAAATGTGTCGAGCATACGGCATTATGCCACCTTTAAAAGTAAACTCAACAATTGTTTCTGTTGATTACTTTCAAGGCTGGCAATTTTAGCCGAGGTCTTAGCAGTGTCCTTTTCAGAAAGAATATTAATGATATTATCAGCAGCTTCTTTACGAAAGGCCATTCTCACAGCCTTATAGTTGTCAGCAGCTAATTTACTAAATTCTTCCGCAGGCACCATGACTTCAGAAACAAAGATATTCTTCTCTGACAAATCCTTTAAGTAAGCAACCTTAGCTCCAGAGTAGAAAGCCTCATGAGGCGAAGTGACACGCTTATGGCTGATATTGTTTGCAGCGTCTAAACCCATCCAGGTATCAATAGCCTGTTCAACAGTAACCTCACCAGCAGAAGCCTGCTTGAGCGCTTGCGCATATTCAGACACATCGGTAACGCCAGCGCGAGCACGCTCGCCAATAGCGTAGTCAACATTATCAAAATCAACCAGACGCTCTTCACCGAAGCGCCATACCTTTTCAGGAATGTCGTTACGCGCAATGTTAAGCTCATTAGCTCTCTTTACGATGTTACGTGCGGCATGGAAGAACCAGTCAGTAGGAATGTGTTCGTCATTCCAGTCGCGTACAGCGTCGGTAGCTGCTTTGGTTACATCTACTTCATTATTAATAGCGTAAGCTTTCCAAGTATCTTGCTCTTCAATTTCAAAACTGAGAGCATACTTTTCAGTAGCAAGTTCGTGGGCAGATTTTTCTGACTGAGGCAGCAAAGCAATAGCAGCATCGATATCTTCTTCAATATCAAACAATGCAGCTGCTTCTTTAACGGCAGCAAATTCCTTTGAATCGATCTTACCTTCCCCGGCCAAGTATACAGCGCTCATGTATGTAGCGGCTTTTGTATGTATGGGATGCAGACGATTTGCAGGGTCTGCAAAGGCACAATCATGTAAAGATACCAAATCTTCTTCTTGAAGAATAGACGCTTCTTTGACATAGTTAGGAAGGCTGTCTCCAGCTTTAATTCCTACTTCGTAAAGCGCGGTGGGGTTTTGGTCTTTAGTGAAGTCCATAGTCATAAGTAATTATCGCCGTAAATTTAAATGAGGTCAAGTGATTCTAAATTCTTTGTCGCACACGCTTTAGATTGTGCTATACTAAAAATTGGAGTATGGAATTGAGCGTTCAAACTTTGGATCAAATTGTAAACCCCATCGAGTTAATACACTTGCTGGGCGAAGAATTGCATGTAGGTCTAAGCGGAGAATATACAACAAAATGTCCAAAATGCGAAAGCAAATTATTCATTTTGGATAAAGAATTTGTTTGTGAAAATAGCTTATGTACTTTTCGAGCTGGATCACCAGTTGATTACATGGTAGCGAAGGGTTTGTGTAACTGGGCTGATGCTATTGAAACGCTTAATAATATACTGGATGATAAATTAAAAAACTCCATTGTATATAAAAATCAAAAAATCGTAACGGCGCAATTAAAGAACAAAAGAAAGATATTTGATTTCTTTCTGAAGAATGCGCTGAATGGTAGCAAAAATAATATTAAAATTATACAATATCGTAGCGCGCTTAGAGCCCAGGGTTTAGATCCTGATGCGCTGCGTAACTCTGTATTTGTCATTGATGCCCAAGAAACAGAGCTACTAAAAGAGCTAATAAGAAATATTTATCCGGATAAGAATCTGAGCTTTAATGGCCCGCATATTGTTCTTCCTTACTTTGTTAATTACCATAGCATTAGTCACCTCCTAATTCTGAAAACACCAGACTCTAAACCAGAGAAGATTAATGTAATGCCTTCTAGGACTGCATTCTTCTCATTACTCCAGAGACACCCGGGATGTAAGGAAACAAAGGTATCTTATACTTATGCCGAGGCGGCTAAACTGAATACTCAATACAGCCGCGTTAACCCTGAAATGATCTGCCTACATATGATGGTAGATGCTACAGCTTCTGGAGAATCCTTTGTTCTTCCCGCTGCTACGTACATAGCCACTGGCGATAGTCATTCAGACTTAAGAGTTGCCGGTACTTTACAGCGATATATCCCGACTCTTACAGTTTCAGAAAACAAGGTAGGACTTCATGCTGAATACGAACCCATAGCAGCCGACGAATTTATTCTTAAATGCGTTGTAAAAGAGCTTAAGAAAAATATACCTATTAATAATATTCTACCTTTGGTAGAGCTAAATCATAAGAGCAGGCATTCGCTGCTAGTGAAGCTGCATGCTAATAGATATTTTGCTGAGGCAGATGAGGTTCGCAATTTCTTCAAAACGCTACCTGTCTATAAGGACGATAAGATCACCTTGTTCAGCAACCCATATGGGTACTCAATAAAGAAACACAGTAATGATACCTATACTAATAATATTAGTAACTTTACAATTGAGCTAGAGCAGAACATTGTATTCGCTGAATCAACGGACATATTCCATGCGGGGCATCTTCTTTTTAATAATGACAAATACCCTATTATTTTAAAACAGGAAGAGATCGACAAGATTACGGAATTAGAGAAGGCAGCTCGCAGAGCTACAATGGGTGTAGCCAATTCAGAGATTAATATCCCTACTATAATGGAACGTAGTGGTGCTAAATATCTAACCACTTATCTCCGGGAGCAGGTATCTCAGTTGGCTAAGACGGAAGGGATTCCAATGCTGGGCTGGTCGCCTAGAAGATCCTCTTATTACGCTCCTTATTTCATTGCGGATCGTAAAGCGTCCAGGTTAGGTAAGAAGTATTTACATCCGATAATTCCGACGTTATCCAGCTTTACGACTGATATATCAGACGTTTGCGCGCTGCATCACGATCTACCAGAAGTTATTGTAAACATACTTAACCAGGCCGCAGCATTTATTGTTCGCACTTTTTTAAGCATGCAGCTCAAGCCCCTGCCTATTTACAACAACTCAGAAGCACGTCGACTGTTGTCAGAAATCTTTTCGTCGCTAGGCCAGACATCAGTACTGCAGTTAAACCAGAACATGCGAGGGGAAGAAATACCAGGTCTTCGAGGATTTCCATTCTACGCTGTTGGTTATTCTTCTTCACAAATTAGTAAAAGTAGTTTGTCTGCTTTTATTCTATGCGATTCTGGCGTGACCATCAATGAAAACTTTTCTTTAGATATTATTCACAAAGCCCAGGCTACATTAAAATTTATTACAAAGAAGATAGCTGAGTGGGCTCTGCAAACACAGGCAGAAAACTTCAGGCAGGAGCACAGCGTGTCCCGGGCAAATGCGTATTCGAAAGAAGGAGCTCAAGTTATCATAGATTCATGCGGTCTTTTATCTTGGCCATCTAGTAAGACACCGTTTGAAAATCTAGACAACATGCTTAGCCGGATTGGTGTTGATGAAGTCAAAGATTACTTTATCAAAAATATCAATACGCATAAGATGCAAATCAGCAAAAAGATATTTGATAAGGTGGATGATATAAAAGGCCTAGAGTATGAGCTGAAACAAATATCTAAATCTGTGACTATAACAGATGAGCAAATAGATGTAGACTCGGAAAGTATGCTAGAAGCATTAAATTCATATTACCATATGAATCCTTCGTTAACAGAACATTTTGAATTAAAAGATTTAATTAAAATTTAATATTTCTGTTTTTCTTTCTTCCGTTATAATTCCTAGCTCTACCAACTTATTCAAGCCTGCTATTACTCTAGCATCATCCGCGCAAACATTAGATAGCCAGGTGGTTAATTCAAACCGCAAAGCCGCTATCGTGGGGTCTGTCGACATAGCAATTTGAGCTTTTTCAGGCATCGTAAATTCAGCCATGAACTGCTGTACATCCTGCCATATTTTAATTTGATGCTGTGATTGAGATTCAGCCCACTCAGTTAGTGTTTGAAGCCTTTCATCTTCACTCATGGGAACTAATTCACCATTCAACATTTTTGTCATGGTGGCGTGCTGTGGATCAGCAAGTAGTTCAGCTAAGATTTGATCTTGTGTTTTCATTATTCGCTCCATCCAAAAAGTCTTATTTTGCCGCCTTCAAAAGTTCCAGATGCCCAGAGAAATCTTATTGCATTGACGTCGGCGGCAGAGTCACGGATACCAGCGCCTACAACAATGTTCGCAGACGCTGAAGCCCAGTAACGACCAAAAAGATTCCAGCGACAAAAAGTCTTAAGCCCAGTGTTAAGGGGGTCGTAAAATATCACTTCACCCCAAACGCCAGTACCGGAAACGTCAATGGCTGAATCTGGTAACAATTGTATATAAGTATTAGTTGTTGAGACTGGCCCATAAGTTCCCAGCGGACCGTAACCGTAGCCATAGTCAGACGCTCCAGTATCAAATGTACTGCCACCATCTGTGGATGTTCTCAGCCTTAGTACATATGAAAGTGGACTGCTTTGCGTTACGTTTTCAAATTGCAGCATGTAATTTCTATAGTTTCCAGTGAATGAAAAATCTATATTAGATGGACTCCCGCTAATTGTCGTTGTCGAAATAAGAACCCAATTACCTCCGGCACCAGCTGGGCCTGTAGCGCCTGTGGCACCCGTAGCGCCTGTGGCACCCGTAGCGCCTGTGGCACCCGTAGCGCCTGTGGCACCCTTATCACCTTTTTGATAATTAGGTGGAATCAAGTAAACAAGTCCGCTATATAAAGTATTTGGCTTAGGATATAAGGGGCTGTCAGGAATTACTATCTCTTGAACTGTAGCTACGCCATCAATAAGAGTGTGTAAAAATAAAGCACCTACGCTGAATGTACCATAACTATTATCCCAAATAAGTTTTAATGCATTTAGATTTCCTATAGTTGTTTTGAATACAACACTCTGAACATTGTCTGCCCAAACAATAGTCCCGGCGTTATCTGTAAACGCAACACCAACTTCTGCAGGTAATTGGTTTTCTTCTCCAGTCCAAAGTACCACTTCAAATGTACCGTCGTAATTAGCTACAAAACGAGAATCTGCTTTTGTAGCCTCCACGAAATTGTAGCCTGAGGTAACAGTCAAAGGTTTAACAATGAATGTACCTGTAGGATTAGCTAAAGTAACAGTAGCTATTTGATCAATCGGAATAGAGTTATATCCCGATATGGCTAGACCTGGACGAAAGATTTCCATTAAAGAGTAATTGTTTCTGAAACTGTTAAATCATCCTTAGCATAAAAATTTCTGATTAAATCCTCAACATCTGTAACTATATCATCCCAAAGTTGGTCTGCCTCTTCAGGAGATAGGCAGTTGAGTTGAACGAAATCTAATCTGTAGTATGGGACTACATAATCCGCACCTTCAGCTACAGCAGCATCAACAGGTAATTCATAGTATTGCTGAATGCTCGATACACACTCAAAGATGTCACCCTGATACGCGTCATCTCCCATATTTGCATGGTACACAAAAATCTTAGCAGAAGGCATAGGCGTGCCTGAAACTAATGTAGCAGTAATTTTCAAAGGCCAAACTTGTTGTCCTTGAACTTCTTGTACCGCGAGGCCTTCTCTTTGTAGTGTGATATCCATTATGTTAATATAATAGGAGTGACATTAATAGGCAAATCTCTTCTGATGAATGACATGACGTTCTGATGTCTCTCACTGCCTAGTTCCTGTGTTCTTAATTTTATAACTAAGGCGTTATAAGTAAGCATGTTATCAAAATAAAAATTAATACAATTAGCTGTAGCTCCGAGAGTTACACCTGTTACATCGGCTAAATACTTATCTGTGTAAGTTTCTGATGAACGAACAAATGACCAATAAGCACCTGTGTCTCCTCCAGTAACCCCAGTTAAGTAATAGTGTGCCGTACCGCCTCCTGCAGTAGAACCGTTGTATGCAAAAGTTCCTGTTGAGTCTGGAACTTTTATTCCAGAGAAAGGTGTGATGTTATTGAGTGATAAACCTGCGGTAGTCCATACAGTATCTAAATCAGTAGTACGATACCAAGGAGAGTCAGAAACATTGGCCGCTGAATACAGTTTTATATACTCATCACCAAAGATCATACCTGCCGGGTAAGTAGTTCCGATAGATAATGCGTCGTGGTCAATATAGTTTGGTACACTTATTACTTGAGTATCAAACTCATAAACTGTGTTGTCGTAGCTCGAATAGATCTGCTGCAGCACAGAGTCTTCATGTAAAATAGGAAGTCCTGCTACCTCAGCCAATGCAAGTTTCAAAGCATCAGCAGAATGCGTGGCGCGCATGTAGTTCGCTATATAGCGCCCATCAGAATAAATGTTATCTGCCTGGTACACATAATCCATTGTATGCGATTCCAAAGAAAGAGAATTGCGTACAAAAATTAAATTGTCCGGAAACAGCGTGTATGGATCTTCAAAAAATAATAAGTATCCAGGGCCTGCTACGAAACTACAGCCGCTTACAAGTTCACGCGTGTTTGTGGTGATAGCTATAGGCTCTATAGTCAGAGGTATAGGGACAAAGTATAGAGGCCGAGCTTCGTCGGTACTAAAAAGCACTGTTCTATTTGAATCTTCTAACTCAAACCAAAAATTACCGTAATCATTATCGCCTAAAGTATTACTTAAATCCGTGGTAAGACTTTCAGGCGCAGGTGAGGGTTCATCAATGGGTAAAGCCTCAATCTGTAATGCCCCTGTATTAGGCAAAGAATATTTTACTGGTTTGGTAACTGTTAGCGTCGGATAACTACCCGTCTTATATCTTTGGTTGATATTAAAATTTAATATGCGTACATCAAACGGATTAAATGAAATAGTGTAATTACTTTTATACACCTTCCCTTCACCACTCAACCTTTGAATTGTGCCATTCATGCCACTAATCGCGCCATTGTTATCAACCAGATGCGATAAGGAACGCGCCAATTGAATGCCATTAGCATTCGATTCACTTTGCTGGCGATACCAGAAGTCACCCAGATCACCAAAAACAAAATGCTTGTTATGTAAGATGTTATTCATTAATAAATGACTTCAGAGAATAGAATGTTTTCCAAGGGCAGATAATAACCTCTGTTTCTTGCTTCCATCACACTGTAGGTTGTGGCCTCGAAAGCAGCAGTAGCTGATAAATTATTATAAACAGTAGCAGGTAAGGGTAAGCTGGAAGCGTATGCTGAATCAAATCCAGTTTGCCCGGAAGGATCTGCAGTAACAGACGCCGGGATAATCTTGTCAGCGATTGACCATTGAATCTGGGAGTTCACTGCAATAGACACCACGTCATCCGCACCTGCGTAATACATTGCGTCATAGATTTTGCTGGCAGCATAAATCTTATTATAACCTAGTGTTTTGAAATAATTGTATATCTCATCTCTAGCAGTTTCCAGCGCTACACGAACGCCTGGTTTTTTTGTGTAGGTAATCAGTAACGAATTTATGTAAATAGGCACATAGCCCTTAACCAAAACATCAACACCAATAGGAGTTAAGTTTGAACTGCCCAGCGTATCTGACACTACTTTAACAAGAGGATCTGCTCTATAATTAATTGTGAAGTAATTATATTGTGTACCGCTTATGTCATTTATAGGATTAAAATCAAAGCCGGATGCAGAAGGAGCCACAATACGAATCCAATAATCTTCATATGTAGAATATGAAGAAGTTAGCAAAGGAGCTTTGGAAGAATCTGTGCTCTTACTTAAGATATTAATTTTACCTGTAGGGCCTTTAATACCTAAATCGATTGTCGTATCTCCTGAATATTGAATAGAATCGATTACCTGCGGAACCTCTATAAGATCCAGTTTTCCATAGTAGGCGGGACCAGAAGCACCAGAAGCGCTGTAGGTCAGTTGAAGTGTTTGAGATACAGTGGTGCCAAAGTTTTTGGACTGGACACAAATATCCATCTTACCGTTGGCAACTCCAAGAGGGTTAATTGCCGCACGCACTGCTGCTGTATCGCCAGGAAGAATAGGGGAGGTAGCCGCAAGATCAGGAAACTCTCTAGCTAAATAATTGTTAGCACCTGCTCGAGTAGTCAGTGTGGCGCTGTAAAATGCCTCTCTAGTTTTTGCCGCAAGAGTAGCCAGACTTTCAGCAGGTAAACCAAATTCAAAATTAGTAACCGCTAAAATACTTGTTAAATCTGCAACGGAGTAGTCAGTAGTTCCAACGTCTCCAGATGAAACCTGGCTAACCATTGTACCTACAACACCGATATCGATAGCATACTCTGTCTCTGAAATTTGCTTCAATGCGTATTCATTTGTATATGGAGAAGGCATAGAACCCACAGGAAGAACATCCAGAGACCCCGGATTGGGTAACCGCAGAGTAAATTCATTTTCTGTATCAAATATAAATCTAGCTCTTCTGTCTATCGTATAGGAGTCATCGGCGCAGAAAACAAGGCGTATTACACCTGACGATTTTAAAGTAGTCTGATCTACTGTAGCAAAATTTTGAATGTACTTGCGGACAAAGTCACAATTATAAACAATACCGTTTGCTACCTGTTCTAAATCCAGATCACTCATGAATCTGTCCATGGCAATTTCATGACAGGCGACTAAATACGCGTAAGGAGCTAAACCTAAATCTCCAAATACAGAGTTAGGGCGGGTATCCAGATTAGGATACTTTTGCTTCAGAATCGTATCCAGCCTTTGGCGCGCAGACAGCAATTGTTCCTGCGTTACATCCGCCACGTCAGGGAAATAAGTGTTAATGAAATCAAGTGCCATATTATAAAATAGTTACTGTACCCTTAGTGATGGTTTCAGAGAAGTTAGTGAATGCTGTGTTTATTCTTAGTTTAGTACCATCATAAGATAACGTATCCATGAACACTTTACCAAGTTTTATGGACAAATCTGCTGAAGTCTCGTACTCTCTTGAAAAGAATAAAGTGTCTATAGCTGCCGCTTGCGCTTCATGGTTAGCGACATTCAAACCTACAATTTTACCTTCGACTGCATTTTTTAAAATGGCAGTACCCTTGCTGGAATAGATACGATCAGTACCCTGGCGCGTGCCAATATTGACCAAAGCATTTTGTACAGTGGTATCGAACCCAGTGACTTTTTCCGTGGGTTCTATGTAAATATCTCCGTTCAAAAAATTGATTTTAATTCCTTCCATAGCACTAATTAAGATAAAGATTTCTGAGATAGATTTGAGAAATTACCAACCTCATAAGCTTCTCTGAACATATTGTTTATTCCGAGTTCTTGTAGCCTTCCTCTGTGCATAAGCGAATACTTACAATCTCGGTAAATTGCCGCAGCGTACATAAGTTTTGCACGTTCGATGCGAGCTTGCTTTGTAGCATCCGCTTGAACAGCGGCGTTAGCCGTAGTAACCAAACTTTTAAGATGATCGACGAATGCAGTAAAAGAAGAATAATATTCTACAGCATAGCGCTGAGGCGCAGCTTGTACCCAGCCGTTAATATCTGTAATTCTTTGAGTCGCTTCCTCTGGAAGGAACTGTTCAATCATCTTCATATTATTGAATATCCTGTAAGTTTTTTTCTATCTCTTGAATTCGCAAGGATAGTTTAATCGATCTACGCGTTAACTGACTTGGTGTCAGTCCAAGCATGGCTGAGATTTTATTCGGAGGCATGGGCTCGTAACGCCCGCCGTATCCCGTTTTCATTTCTATGATCTTACGATCCACACGGTCAGCATCTTTGTAGGCGTAGTCCAAAGCTTCGGCTCCAAAGTCTGTTTCTGTCTGAGTGAAACCTTCACCTATAGCGCCCTGACTAGGCATAGCTCTAAACGAGCGTCTTACTTTCTCAATTCGCTTACGTGGTATCTTTGTATAATCAGCCAATTCCTCCACATCAGGCTCTCTGTTATGCTTATCATAGAATTCCTTCTCTGCCCGGGAAATGGTGTAGGCATCGAGTTGAACTCTCTCAGGAACTTTGACAGGCTGATTCACTTCTCGGTTATAGCGTTTCAACTGCATCAGTTGCCCGCTTACCCAAGTAGGTAAAGACGCTCCAGAATTAGGATCGAATTTCTTTACTGCTTGCGCAGCAAATATCTTGGCTTTGTTCTTAATTAAATTATTGCTACCTGCATTAATGGTAGATAAGTTATAATTAATAACAGGTGTGAGATGTTCAACAACATCGTTTAACCGATCAGGATTCGGATCAGTTAAGTAAGCAGCATATGCTGAATCAAGACTATTGGTTTTAGCGCCAGTCATACAACTACATTTATAGTTTAAATATGGCTGACTTTCAAGTTAATACCGTCTTGATGGCGGTTCTTTTTTCCGCCTTAGATCTACCAATGACTTAAACTTTCTTATAATCCTTTGTTTTTGACATTGTCCGCAGCCTGACCCGGAAGGCTTTGTATACGCCAATTCTGCGGCGAGCCTTTTTTCTAGATCCGGGTAATTAGATATACCCGCAATCATGTGATCATGTGGACGATTAGCCATTAGGAAGCTTGGCTTTCAGTATCTCCCGATACTTACGCTGCAGTGTATTAAGCTGACACGCAGGACATGCCGCGCCGCCTGCTTGATCGTATTCCTGTTTGTACCTCTCGCGAATTGGAGCCAAACCATCCACGTCAGGACATGGGGCATTCAGGTCAAAAAATTGCATAGTGATTTTTTCATTAGTAGGAATGTCACTAATAACGACCTGCCCGCTTGGCGTCATGCTATATTTAATACCTCTTTCTTCGAGAACCTTTTTGTATTGCGCCATGGCGTCAGGCGGCACAGATACGGGGCGGGGTCCAGGAATATTGTCCCCTTTTTGAACTGACGGATCTCGCACTTCTGCAGGTCCTTCATTTACGATTACCATTTGATCATCCACTTCGAATTTCCAGCGAATTTTATTTCCCTGTACCATTCGAAACATAAAGATGCTTCTAAGCTTACGAGGAGGAAGTTGCGGGGTGTCGCTCATATCAATGTTTGTTGAGTTTTTTGAGTAAAGCTAAGTTAAAGTTAGCTATATACGGCCAACCTAACCATGCAAGCAAAAACAATATCAAAGAATCGTAACCTGTCCAAGTCAATATAGAGAACAAAAGCGCCGTCCAAAAACTCAAGTGCATACTCAAGCAGCCAGGACAGGATGTTAGTTCATCCAACCATCCCGGAATATTTTTCATCTTCCATTCATTAAAATCAAATTGAGTCCAAAGATGAATAGGCGTGTCGGATTCCCAGAACTTCTTATCATTCTTTTTGAATCCTAACCACTTTAATATCTGCACAACATGGATAGGTAGATTAGTGGTGAACCACCACATCATCATACTACTCACGCATATTGAACCTAGAATATATATTTCAAGTTTACTCATGGAGGGCTACCTACAATTCTAATTGGAAGTTTTATTTGTTCATTTGTTCGGTCGGTGTCGAAAGCCAATATATATTTGTCCTCGCTGACACCTTCGGCAGAACATACCTTCATTTTAAAAACCTCAATATCTACTACAGACAATTTTGTGGTCAAACTAATATTGGGTGTAAACGTGCAGCCTGTTTTATTATAGCTGAGATTAATAGCTGCTATAGCATCTTGTTCAGAACCAGCCGTTGCGCTTCCTGGATTTATTACAGTACCGTCACAGCCTACAGCCGAAAAAACGTCGGGACTTATGCAAACTGTACGCGAATCTGCAAGTTGTTTGGCTCGTATATTTGCGTCTTCAAAAGATATACTACTAATTACTTCGCCCGCCTGAACGGTGCCTAAGTTCACTAAAATATCTGAAGGATTTGCGCACTCCTTACCTAGCTGGAACTCATTAAAATAGTAGCAGCGAACAAAGGTATTCACGATGTTTTGAGCGATAGCAGTGGCCTCTGCTTTCAAATCTTCAGCAGCACCTCCCACGCTAGGCATAGCACCGAAATTAAATAAAGTAGGTACGTCGTATTGCGACGGACTAAAGTTTATTACTTGTGATGCGGGAGAACTTGCTGCGAAAATAGCACCAGGCGCGCCTTCGTCGCAATCACTAACCAGTGCGCAAGTGTATGCATCACTGCAAGCAGTTGTACACTCATTTACATCCAGTAAAGGCGTATTCGGTTCTCCGAACATACTGGACAGATAAGCCATACCTGCGTAAGAATTCGACCATCCGGCGGTGGTAGAGGACCAAATACTGTAGCGATATCCAGATGTCGGAGAATAATTTATAGGAAGGAAGTTACCACAGTTACCTCCTGTAACAGAAGATAGATCAGGTACATAGTCTTTAAAAACATGACCATCTAAAGCATCTTCTGCAGTATTAGATTTTCCGGTACCCGACCAATAGGCTGCGCTATCAAGCAAGAAATCGCCAGGATATGTGTAGTCAACTGGGTAGCTAGAATATAGGGGGTCTGCATTAAAGTATCCCATATACTTACGTGTCCACGCAAAACCGTCCCCGGTTTCGTACCAAATACCGCCAGTATTCCCGCAAGGATAGGCTAAACTAATATATCCGTTTTCTAAATATGTATTTGCAAAAGTGCCATTGCCGTAAGGCGAAAGATCTAATACATAATTTGAACCAACTTCGCCAGTACCAGCGCGCTCATGTGACGCGGAATCAAAGTATATGCTAGTGCCGCCATCAGGAGTTACACGGTCGAATGTACCGATGTAACCATTTGAACTGCCTGTACCGGCAACAGGAACATTATAAATCTCGTAATAAGAGCAGGCAGGAACTGCAGTAGTACCAAAATAAGGATTGTCAGGTACTAACAAATCACAACAAGTGTTTATAAATCCAGCAGGCTCATGACTATAAATAGACAAACCTTCAGAGACATGTCCTGTGCAACTATAATAAAAGCTATTTTTTACATAACTATTTAAACTTTCGTTCCAAGCAATAGGCGTGTCATAAGAGTAGGGCCTAGCCACATATCCGGATACATTATTATAACTAACACCTGCAACTACGAATGAAGCTGTAGATCCTGCAGTGTTACCAAGCACTAAATTTTTAGCTGTTGTATATTGCGTAGGATAATTATAAGAAGAGTGCTGTTTCCAAATGTAGTTGTAGTCATTGGAATACAGATCGCTGAATATTGGTTGCTGTTTATTGTCATCAGACCAGAACCTAGCAAACTGACGTCCTTCAATATAGAGGTGTCCAGAGCCATCCGAAGAACCAGTACCTGTGAAATTGGAAGCGAAATAATCGAATCCAGAAGCCGCAGTGTAGTAAACAGTTGATCCGTCAATTTTTGTAACGAAACCAATAGCAGAAGGAGCAGCTAGCTTGTATGAAAAAAGAGAATGTCCAACTTCTAATTTATCACAATTAGGACCATAACAAGTGAAATGAGCACCTCCTGTACTAGAATAACCTGCAGCTTCAATTTTAAAGCCAGTCACATAAACAGGATAGTCGAAAAAGTTAGCATTATTAGTATAAGCGCCTCCCAAGGTAATAACCCCAGACGAATAGTCTATTGAGGAAATATACGAAGGATAAGGATAGGTACCTATACCTAAATAATTGTCTGAACGAATAATAGCACCAGTGAAACCCGCGCCAACCCTACTTAAATCTTGAAGTGTAACAATATTACTTCCTGCAGTGCCTGAGGCTGTAGAAGAAAGTAAATAGCCTACACCGTCAAATAATAAGTATTGACTATATAAATCATTGAAAATGCCGGGAGATACGGGGAGTCGCTTATAAGTTGACGCTAACGCTGTTGTAGTAGTCAGAGCAAATTTTACATCTGAATAAACCGGCTGTAGATCGCAGGACGTGCTACTTGCAGGCATAGAAAGAAATTCTTTAGTTCTTTCTAGACTACCTACCTGAGAGGTGCTCATGTAAAACGCTGTAGCGCTGTGCAACCAAACACCTGTGCCTCCTGGCAAAGTACCTGCTGTTCCTGTGGTTCCTTGTAAGAATGGACTTTCTTTAAATGTTCCAGTATAACTTTTCAATGTGGAGTTTGTATTACTCCACGAATACTGCCGATACGCTGTTCTGAACTTATCCCCCGGCGTAAACTGAGACAAATACACAGTACCTGATGACCCAGGCTTAAACTCCGTCAAAGGAATACGCTGAGGTCCCGTATAAAAAATTGCAGTAGCCCCATCAGTAAATGGGTTTTCTACATCACACCATACTGTTCTTATATTGTTATTAAAGTTTCCATCACCATATGGGCTATAAAAATTTGGGTAATTACAAACCTCATCTGAATTTACATTAGACCACTGGACGGTAACCCTGTATCGCCATGCACAAGAGAAAGGCGTTCCGGCTAAATTATAAGGTATTGGTCTGGCATAGACCGCTGTATCTGGCGCAATATAATTGATGTAGCCAGTACCAGAAACGAAGTCAGGAAATACGTATACAGATGCGTCATTAAACTGGCTTGTATAAAAATTTACTGAGCCAGTATAAGAGGTAAACAATTCTGGTGCGGGTAGATGCCCGTATAGCGTTGTGGCTCCCGCGCCAGTATTGCAAGCACCCGTGCTGGCATATACACTATAAGCATAACGGGATAATGGGCATGAAGAAATATTGTATGACACAGCAAACGTAGCAGCGTTGCTGCCTGTACTTGCAAAGCGAAGTAAGTAACCAGTTGATCCTACAGAGTAACCCATTAAATAATTACCTGTACTAGAAGTACCAGTAGCTGGATTAAAAGCAGATAATCCGCAGATGTCAGTATACCAGTAAGACGTAGCTTCTAATGGATTTGCTGTGCTTGTATATAGCGTTCTTGCTTGAGAAGTAGGGCCATTACAAAACATGTCCTGCATGGCGAGTGCATCACTTCCGTAGTTTACGGCAGTGTTTCCACGCACATTGTAACTGGTTAAAGTGCCGCATGAAGCACAATAATTCAAACCTTGAGTATAACCAGTACCCCCAGTAATTGATCTGTAACTTCTAGGCGTAACTCCCCGGGAAACGACGAAGGAATAGCCTGGAGGAAACTCATAAACGGTGTCACCTGCACTGCTTGTGTAGAAAGTAGCGCCTGCAGAAATTACATCAAATAAGTTGGATGTGTAGGACCATATGGTAGGTAGCGCAGTAACTGAACCAGTCAAACCGCCGCAAAGCTGAATATCGGAACAGCAGCCTACTTGTGCTACATCCGTTGCAAATAAACTACTATACGGAAACAGTAATGGAGGCGGTTCTGGCGCGGTTGTGCTTTGACATACTGTAATCAGATTAGCGGGCAAAAAGAAATTATCCGCGCTGGTAAAGTTGTCAGCAGTGTTTCCAGAATAGTAAGCACCTGTGCCGCATAGTATTGTATTAGTTACAGCGTCACTACCATAACAGCAGTCTATACCTCCGTCAGAAGTACTGACTAAAATATTAGCTAAAGATATAGCAGTGTTCTGCGCTACTTCTGCTGAAGCATTACATACTAAATCAGTTTCAGCACCTACAGTTGCATTTACACCGCCGCTACAAGTAGGAGGCACAACATCATTACAATAAACGCATGAAACATTACTTGCTGCTAATTGTAACGCCTGAGTATTGGCATCGACCTGACTAGTATAGGAAATTATAACATTAGCGGGGATAACACTCGAGTATTGGATTGATGCTGTAGGGCTTGCATCTAAATTATAAACTTGATTATTAATTGCAGTGAAAGCGCCAGACTCAGGGCAGTATGCTGTTTGCTCTACATTACTCCAAAAACAATTTAATGAAGCCAAAGCTAAGGTAGCTGCCTGCTCACTAGCAGCAGTTACGCTTGCATCAAGGTCATACAAAATTATAGCCCCTGGTTCTAAATAAACTGACGTTGTCGAATCTGGCGCAAAAGGCGATAATAAACCTAATCCCGTTAAACCTAAACTCGTAGACCCAGTGCCTGCGCAAGTAGCAGTAACACCCACACTGGGGAAATAGCAATTTAAAGAGCTTCTTGATAATTCTCTGGCTACGCTATTCGCTGCTGTTAAAGATACTGTTGAAAAAATAGTATTAGCGTCTACAGAAAAATAACCTACAGCCGTAGCAGATCCAGGAATTGACGGACCTGTAGCAGGGACGCAGTTAGTAAATCCAAGATTGTTATCTGGCGCTTCAGAGGTACAACAAGCAGCTGCAGTGGCAGCATTACCGTAAACACAACGAAGGGCGCTTTCAACCTGCGCCAAAGCTATGCTATTAGCCTGCGCCGCCGCAGCAGTAAGACTAGGTATATTTAAAGCAGCAAATGCTGTTTGTCCTCCAGTAGATGGAAGCAAAGCAAACGTGACAAGGACAGTGCCTGTGCTTGCAGTCGCCGTAGGTACGTAAGGTAGGCTTGGCGGAACAGCAGCTGTAGGCCCAAAGTAAGCACCGCTAGGACATTGAGCTACCTGCAAATTATTTTCTACTTGGCATACAAGTAAATTACGTGCTTGCTCTACAGCTAAAGTATTAACTGTAAATTTAGCATCCTGAATTGTAATAATTAATTCTTCAGACTGATCATAATTTAAATGCGTTAAATCTATAACCGAGCTAGTTGCTCCGCTTAATGCTGCAGCTATAATCGCTGTACTAGAAGCAGGCACTACTTCATATAAGTAATTCAACTGATTCTCTGTAATATTTGCTAGCGCTGTAAAAAGTACAATCTGCTGCTGTTCGCCCTCACTCACTGTAGACGCAGTAGTCCCTGTTACACTGTAACCGCCTGTTGAAGGGCAGTAAGCAGTGGCAGGATCATTAGAAACTGTAAGTCCCGGAGGAAGGTTTAGAGGGACTGGTAGAGGCGGCGGACAAGGCAGCGGAGTAACAGCCGCAAACGGAACGGGGGCTGCAGGTGTAGGGTCGCAGTCAGCCCCTGGGCGACCTGTAGGACTTTTTAAAGGCGTCAATTCAGCGCCAGCAGTGCATGAAAACCCTGAGACGGTATTACGCTTGTTTTGCCGTTGTTGGTCTCTGTCCATTATTTATTAGGTAAGGTAAATCCATTAGCCTCCACATGCGAAAAAGTCAACTGCGTAGATGCTTCTGCCTTCGAAGGGTTAGAACTTACTCTATGTTGGACAGCTCTCAAGAAGCCAGAGAATAAAACTGAACTACCGCCTGAACTTGCGCTAGGTTGTTTAATTGAATAGCGCTTACCGATTTCCCAGCTAACATCTAGAGGACAAGTAATGCTAGCGAAGGCGTCTCGAAGTGATATGTCATTATAAGTTAAGCGCGCTATATCGGAACAAATTTTAGTCACAAGATTTGCACTAACTAATTTAGCAGCCTCTACACCTTTTATAGCGTCAAAGTTTGCATTGAAATCTAAATTCTTTCCTAATACAGCAGGATATTCAGGAAATATGTCTGATGGCAACCATGAGGGCATTTGCATAACCAATGTCTGACCTGCAGACGGAAGAGGGTCAGGCCAGACTATCATAGCTGTACCTGCGTTAGGAACCGCAGCCGCTGTAGGGGGAGGTGTAGAAGGAGGCAGTCCGCGAATAGCCACGGCAGTGGGCGCTAGGAATTTTCTAGGGCCGGGATTCATGGATAAACTGACTATGTTAACTTCTTTTTCTTCTTCGTCAGAAAGCATAGCAGATGCCGGAATAAATTTTCCCGGAGATATACCCATGTGGCCAGGTATGAATTTCATCTGAAATAAATTTTCAAAAGTAGAAATTATAGCTGAGAAATCCGAGGCACCGCCAAGGTAAACATCTCTTATTTCTTCAAAAATTTTTAGTCTAATTGTTTCGGTACTTACGGCTGATTCCCAAGCTGGTATGCCAGACTCTGTGCTAGCTTCTAAAATTGGATACCATTCTTCTTTTAAAATTTTTTCGTTATCCGCATGAATTTTTTTACGAATTTCATTTTCTGTAGACGCGGCTTGACCTCCGCTAGTAGCCAAAAAGTCCTTGATGATTTTTTCCAAAACAACTTTTATAGCTTCACATGGATTTTTAGTCTTACCCAGATCTTGCGGAGATGCAGCTGTAGGAGGTAAATCTTGTCCCGGTTCGGCTCTTGGAGGAATGTAAACAGAAGTATTAATAAAGAGTAGACGCGCACAGCGATGAACTAAACTCTTACCGTTATTCACACCACCAAACATGATGTCGTGATGCGGCCCTGTATCATACCCCATAAATACAGTGCCATTACCGCCACCATCTATTATTACCATTTCATTTTTGGTTGGCTCTTGAAACATCAAGGTCTGCGCTGCCGCTACCTTTTCAATCAACTCTTTAGCTGTAGGACTTTCTATTCTGTCGCCTCCAGCTTTATGAGAAGAATAACGGATAGAAGGGCAACCGTCCACGGAGGAACTAACAGGTATAGTAGCCTGATAAAGAATAGAGTCAGTAGCCTCACCTTTTATAGTGACTTTAGGCTTCCTAACTTCAACTTTGTTTGCAGCTGCAGCCATAATTATTTACAATCACTTTCAATTTTAGGATTATTCTTGTCAGCATCCGCTAATGCTAACATCAACGTAGCATATTTTTCAATATAAGACTGTGCGTTATAATAGTTACGTGCCAGCCCCGTGTTAGTCAATAATGTAGCTGTTTCCGCAAAATTATTTATATAATTAATTGCGGCTTCATATGGAAATAAAGCGGGATAAACGGTCAGAGAAAATGAATTACCAGTACTCCAGTCTGTGGAAGGGTCTAAAGAAAAACCACCCTTGATTCCCGCAACGGCAGGCCACTCAGCAGAAATGATTCTGTATGTAACAGCATCTTGTACTGTTTCAGTAAGAGTATAAGGAATTGTGTAACCAGCATCGCAGCCGATAAAAACTAGATTCTCATAATCTTGATACTTAATAGTCCAATTGAAATAATTAGCAGAGGGAAAAGTATCAGGTACATTTACAATATTAAAGTTTTCAGTTTCTGTGTTGGCATAAGAAGCACCAGAAATGGTCACGACATTTCTCTGTAATTCTTTAAAATCAAATGTTCTAGAAGTCTCTCGGAAATCAGAAAGTATCTCCGGGAAAGCGTACACTGCTAGCATGCTATTTACCAAATGATAATTAGAGTCATTGATTAAAAGCTTAGATCTAACAAACGCTTCTGCTTCTGTTGGTGTATGGGGGGAATAAAAACTATTCTCTGGCAAGGCAGACGAACCAAAATTCCCAGACTTGTTTGTAATTAAATGTAATACTGCGTTACGCATATGTTATTTAGGTTCCGCTATAATTCCAGTTAAAGCAAATGACTGTGTATTATTTACACTGTCAGCTTCAGTAATACTTAAGCCAGTCAAGAATACCTTCCACGCTGTGCTAGGTCCAGTGACATTGATAGGGCTGGTAGATTTAGAAACTCTTTTACTCTCAAAGAAATCTACAATAGTCTTCAGCGACTGTCCCGGCGTTCCCGACTTACCTAACAGTATCATACCTGATATTGTTATGTTTCCAAAGTTAGCTCCAAATGAATATAGAATTCTAGTATTTTCTAAGGTAATAATAGGAGCTACGACATCACTTTTTTGAGGACTAACACTCATAATAAGTAAAGCGTCGCCAGGTCCTTTTTTAGCCTGTAACCCTTCTACCTTATAAAAGCCTGAGTCTCCAGATCCTTCGACTGGATTAACTTTATAAACGTTACCACGACATGGTGTTAGTATAGCCATTGATTAGCCTCCTGATTCTTGGAATAATTTTAATTGTGCCAGACCTTCTGTCATAATCTCAAGTACGCCTAAATATTTACCGCCACCTCCAGCGTCAGCGTCAAGCTCACGACCTAAATTCATTAACGCATTAGCTTTCTCCCTTCCTTCGTCTGTACCTTCGCGTCTAGCTGCTTTAGCGGAATCTGAAATAGCTTGGCGAATAGCAGGATTACTTTTTGCCAGAGCCGAAAGCGCTTCGTATTCTTCACCCTTAAAGCCTTCTGTCTTAAACTTATCAGCAAGTTCTGAAAGTTTAGCTCCGTCGCCTTTGGTTAATTCACCCAGTACGTCTTTATTATATTGTGCTCGACCTTCTGCAGTATTTAGGTCGCCTCCAACCTTAACACCTTCACCCAAAAGATTCTTGGCCGCAGTCATCATTGCCTGCGTTTCCAGCGCTTTAGACTCTTCTTCTATAGCTGCACCTGAAGCTAATGAAACAGTGCCATCCTTGTTGACACCCATTCCTGCCGTCCCTAAATTTTGCTGTAAAGCAGCAAAACCTTGCGTAGTTCCTAATGCTGCAGCAAGCGCCTCTTTGTTATCAAGACTAACGCCCAGTTGAGCAGCAACCATTGCCATTTGATCAATGCCAATGGTATCTGTTAACTTGCCTAATGATTCTACGTTTAAATCTAGTCCTGATTTATCTGCTTTTTGGTTAAAGGTGGCTAATTTGCCTTTATTTTTAAGACTCTCTAAAACGACTTGGTTATCGATTTTTCCAGTTCCAAAAAACCCGCGCATTAGTTCTGTACCCAAACTTTCTGAGTTAACACCATCACCGAGTGAAGTTGTGGTCAGATAACTTTTTACAGCACGTTCTTCTGCAGCAGCTCTCTCTATTTCCGAGCCTGCGGCCTGCACGCGCGAGCTGCGTCTAGCAGTTGTAGACACTGCGTTAAGCTGGTCTTTAAGACTGCCTTGAGCTCGAGCCGGGTCCATGGCAAATGATGAAATCATATCCTTGAACTTTTCTTTAGGCATCACCTTTGCTAGATGAGGTGTGCTTTCATATACTTTATTTAAAGCGTCTTCATTAATTTCCCCATTAACGCCTACGGCGGAAAATAAGGCATCCTGAGACTTCTTATCCACCGCCATAATAAAGTCTGTAAACTTTTCTTTATTAGCTACACCGGCAGTATCATTTCTAAACAGATTATAGTCATCACCAGCGCGTCTAATAACATTGGTACCTTCTTCGACTAAACGACGGCGTGCCCCTTCTTCTAATTTTTTTGTGAATGCTTTACTTCGCGTAGGATCCATTTCGCGCATCATTTCGGCCTGTGTGTACGCAGCCTTATGATTATCTATATTAATTCCGCTTTCGGCCAGGGTAGTCGCAATCTCCTGATTCAATGCTGCAGATTGCTCTGCGCTGCCCGCCGTCAAAGTTTTATTAATAAGCTCTTGTACTTTAGCGGCTACTTTGGGATCTTTGATTTTCCCTACAGAAAGCATATGCGTAGCAGCCAGCGTATTACCAATAGTCTTATCGTCTCTAGCCGTTAGCATTTGCTGCATTGTACCTGCTAAAGCCTGGGAAGCTTCTTCATTACCCATCGTCGGCATATAAATTCCTTCAGCAGCATAAGCATTAGACGCTGCCGTAGAAGCGTGGGCGGCTGAAAACCCACCAGTCACAGCGGCGTGAGCAATATCTGCTGACATACGACCAAACGATGTAGAAGTTATTGCCTGCATGTGCGGATCTCTGGACATGCGCGGGTCGCGCATAGCATTTGCATACATAGCGCCCTGCACGGAGTCAGTCATTTCCATCACTCTATTAGCTACTGCTGCAGGATTTAAACCGTAAGCTGCAGATGTGGCTTGTATATTAGACATGCGATTGCGCATAGCACTAACGCTACCCATCTCTCTTAGAGAAGTACCAATAAGACGTTCAGCATTTTGTGTCAGTTCAGCAATAGGAAGATCACCAAAAATCTTTCTAGCGTCTTTAAGCATGCCTGCATAATCAGAGAAGATCTGATTAACGCGCTCCATTTTTTGCTTATCTATCTTAAAATTGACTTTTCCCTTATCGTCCATGTTAAGCTCTCCTATATCCATGCCCCGGAAAGCACCTCGAGAAGTTAACTGCCCCATGGCTTCCCCCATTTGACTCATATTCATTCCATGAGCTGCGCGTTTAGGAAGCCCCGTCACCTGGTCGTAGAAATTATTTTTGATAGAATCAAAAACAGTTCTAGACATCATGTCTGTAATTGCGCCGCCGCCGAATATAGCTCCACCTCTTCCAAAATTACCACCAGTGGTAAATCCTTGAGTGCCGACCATTTGCTGCACATTAGCGGCAAGTTGTGTTGGACTACCTCCGGGCACAAGACCTGCGGCTACAGCTAGAGCTGATACGTCTTTTAACAATTGCCCCTGGCCCGTGTTATGAATTAATTTAGAAGCTTGCGTTGGATCGCCTGCTATACCCGTAGCAGCTAAACCGGACAATGCTCTTACTCTTGGATCATTATACAGAGCATACTCCATTAGTCCTAAACTTGAATTCTGCCGAAGCGAAGATGAAATAGCATCTGCAGGTGTAGGATTGAATCCCCCTGTTTGCGGACCTATACCACTTGTACTAGCAAAAAAATTAGGATTAATCGCCATTGTCTGATGTCTCTGGTGTGGAGCCTACCATGCCCTGTTTCTTGAGCGCGGCATAAGTTGATATGAGCTTATCAATGGCTTCCATGTTAATTGCTTTATTACTACGCTTGTCTGCTTTGTGTCTGAAGTTATCAAAAGCCAAAGATAACATTTTATCTTGGTGTTTCAATAGCTTGTTCGCATTGTCATGAGTTAATAAAGCAACAAAGGTTCCTTCGTGCTCTATACGCGCTAGCATTTCTTTTGCGTCCAACTCTCTAGATAGAGCTCGCAAAATAAAGTTTTCTCTAATTACAGATCTTATACCCTGAGGATAGTCAGGTTTTAATAGCCCCCGCAGATAGGCTACAAGCATTAATTGGCATCTGCGGTCTGCCAAAAATTTGCTTGTCTCGCGTTCTCATTGCACAGGGCTAACTTGGCTTCAAAGATCCTAAGGCCAGTAACGGCAGCGTTCCAGCGAGGCCACGCCCAGCGTCCGAGTACATTTTCAATGCGATTTTTTAAGTTTGTGGCGTCTTCATCAATACTGTTTTGCCCATAGATAAACTTAGGAGGACTAAGCACCTGATCTCCAAATTTAATTATCTGAATAGCGGCTGCACATTTCTGAACCAGACTTGCATACTGCGCAGGCCCAGGAATTTTATTTTCTTCACTGTATTTTTCAAGACATTTAAAAATAACATCAAGGTCATAATTAGTAGTAGCTCTGATTACAAAGTTAATACCCATTTCTAACTTAATGTTTAGCTCCAAAGGAACATCGTTTAAAAGAGATTTAAGGTATAAAGACTTGTCTTCTGCATCTACCGTTACTTCCAAATTACCAGCAGCAAATACCCAAGAAGACAAATGAGCTAAACTAGCTTTGTCAGGTTCAAATAATTTACTGCGATCTTCTTCAACTTTATCATGCAGCGCCTTAACCTCAGACTGATCTTGCTCGAGTTGTTTACGCGCTTCGTCAAGGTTAATAACCTCATGCCCCGGCATTTGAGATTCGGTCGTGACCTCTACATTGTCTGCGCTCTGCTCTTGCTGAGACAGGAATGCTTTTACATCTTCAGGATTTACTTGGCTCATAATATTAGCTGTATTTGATAAACTTACGTGTGATCGGTTGGTTTAAGGGATCTTGCGCTTTGTCCGGAGACTGCGCAGAATACTCTTCATCTAAAGGCTGATGTAGCGGTTGTCCAGATGTAAATTTCTTTTCTTGGGCTGCTGCTCCGGGAAATGGTAGACTGGAGGTATCAGTCCTAGTACCTGCTTTAAGTTTGTTATCGCTTTCCCAATCCCAATCATCATATGACGATTTATCAATTATATTATCTGTACCTTCCTCCGCCAATCGCTGCTGCGCCATAGGCTGGAAAGTTTCGTCTTCTTTAGGCTGCTCGACATATCCTTGATTATCAAATGTTTTATCCTCGGCTGTGTATTTCCAATCAGGACCATCAGGTGGGTCTTCTGCGTCTTCGTGTGGGTTTACATCCACAACATCGCCAGAGTTATAATTAGTTAATTCTTCTACATCTCCAGCGGTAGCAAATTCAACAGGAGTTGCCCCGCCATTATATAAATCAATATGATTTCTATGCGTAACAAAGCAACATTTCTGACCTGGCGGAAATATAGATCCAAGCCTTTCTGGACCTGTCACGGTGTTTTCTGTGTGCGACTGCTTAGACCTAATTTGCTCAACTCTAAGAATATTATATTTAAACGTAAACTTTTGGTTGATATCAAACAACTCTTGAATTTGAAACAAACACTTTTTAGCTTTTGCGATTATCGCTTTAGCCTGCTCTGCATCAAATATGAGCGTACCGTCGCTCTGTCCTTCTGATTTCAAAGCAACATTACGTTTGCCGATAGCACGGACATCCTGATTCTTACTTTGAAGAACTACGGATGCAGTAGTATCAGTTAATGATTCATTATCATCAGGATTACCAATTACAGATACAGTAGCTCTACGCTCACTCTGAATTAATGTCTGTCCTTTAGCAGCATCTAAGAATATAGCAGCGCCATGCACCTCGGGTTCTGGGTCTTGGCTAGAATCTTCTGGTGACGGCGGTGATTCTGTAGCAGGATCAACCGCATCAGATTTAATCCATACGGTACCCCATTCGCACAAAGCTTTCCACCATGTGCGCGCTTTCAGTGTAAGCCCACCAACAATTGCTGAGATTTCAATATTACGACGCGCCTTAATATAGAGATTCTGTCCTGCATTTATTCTAACATCCCCGGCAGCATCTAATTCGATATGCCTAGCAGCTGACATTTGAATGTTACCACGCACCATAGAGATGGCAGAATTAAATCCATCCATAATTAATATGGATCCATCTCTCATAATTCTAAATGTAGCATACACGTCATACAGGGTGTCTTGTCCTGCATTTGCTTGCTCTACATCCTGTTCCTGATTATTCCATGAATGTTCAAAGTCGGTTTCTTTAGGTAACTTCCAGTCTTTGTCCAGTTGGTGAAACCGGGCAAAGGAATGATAGCATGATAACCAGCGCGCATACTGTCTTAATTGGTAAGAAGCGTAGTGCGCCTTACTCATATCTTTACCATAGCTCCAAATCTTCAGATAATCTTTATTAAGTTTATCAAACTCATTTTTCTTATTACCTTCAGGGTCATCCTGTCTTTTAACCTCTGTAGGGGATACAACACGGCATACGCGCTCAATAGAAATGTCTGCCACGCTCTGCATTAATATCGTACCGTCGCTATGCATCTGCATCCTGGCCTTACCAGGACGAATAGCTTCTTCAGCAATAGCAGCTAATGTGGCATTAGGTTCCGTTACAAATGTGTGAATAAAGTCTCCCAGGAATCCGATGTATTCACTAAATCTCCATCGACCTGTTTCTGTGTATGTCTTTTGGAAATCTACTTTCTTATCATCTAACTCAACAAGAGGATCTGTATTATTCTCTTTACCAAAAGATTCAAACTCATAGCTAGAACCATCAAACCTAACATTCAGTCTTCCATCATTATAGATTTGGAAATCGCCAAAAGAACTATAGTGTTTAAATGTTTCGCTAACAATACGCACCATATCATCCATGAGTAGCGCCTCTACTTTAGCTCGCTCAGATGCCTGCATTTTAATCATGGTTGTCAGAAATTGAATAGCCACACCAAAATTATTGGCAATCGCAAATTCACCTTCTAACAAATCATTAGGATTAGTTACGCTTAATCCCATACCTTTAAGCTCGCGCTGAAAAGGTTCTAACTCTTCTTCGTCCAGCCCAACGCCTAGCATAGTTAGAGCGCCGCCTGCTTCAACATCATACTTCTCGCTAGGCGCAGTTGTAATGATCCAACCAGAATTCAATCCTGTAATAAGCACAGCAACTTTAGTATCTAAAGTGGGATAGTATTTTGTACGAATACCTAAAATCGGAGAAAAAATACCAGCAGCCCAGACGCAAGTAATAAGAGTATTAATACCATCTACCTGTACCGCATAAAGCCCATCGCCGTGATGTGTTTCTTTAATTATACCTGTATAAACACGGCCCGCTTCTATTCTAGCTAATCCAGGCTGAGCAGCGCCTGCAGATAATAAATCGCTTTTCGGAGTGATCATAATAAAAAATAGCGGTTACCTTTCGATAACCGCTATTTAAGGTTTTAAGTTAGATATGTCAAGAGTTACCTAGAGTATTAGCTCATGGAAGCGACAATCAGATCAGCCTGTTCGGTGATTTCAATTGCGCCCGTATTCATTGAAAGCGATACACTTCTAATAACGGCACCAGAAAAATTGAGATTACCGCTACCTGTAAAACACGCGCTACCAGAAGAGTTAATACTAACGGGAGTAATCTGACCGCAGTTATTGTTTCTGAGTTGGGAGAAGAAGCTACCTTCGCCAGCTAAGCGAGCAAAACCGACAGATCCAGACGCGTGCCCGGGAACGAAGAAGATTGAGGGATTACCTACTTCGTAAATAGGACGTACTTCCTGTTGGTAAGAAGCGTTGACGCTCTGACAGAGCATAACACGATCACCAACTGTAAGTGCCGCAAATTCAGAGCTAGAGAGCTGATTGCTTGAACCTACTGTTCTGTTATAACCGAAAAAGTCTTGAGCCATATATTTTTATTGAGGGTAAGAATTAAAGTGCGAAGTCTACTGTAGCATCGAGAACCACTTCAAGCGTGTTCAACGGCAGAGGCATGAGAAGGCGAGCATAAACCTGAACTCTGTCTTTAAGAGTCGGGTGTACCGTCACATCCAGCTTATTTCTCTCACCAGCTTTATTGGTAAATCCGTTAAGCTGAGGACCGTAATCAGCAATAGCGGCTGATGTGGTCGCGCCGTTTAAGATCGTCCAAGTTGCATCATAGATTTCTTCAAGTGTCTGACGAGTCACGTTCTTGCGACCCACAAAGACATTTAAGGCATCTTTGATCTGGAAGGAAATTGAGTCGAGCGATACGCCAATGCTGTCTTCATAAGCCAGGCTACCTTCATTCGACTGAGTAGTAAGCTGGTGTCTGATGAACACGCCACCGCTTTCGGCTTCCTGAGTAATGATGAATGTACCAGCTGCAGCCACTGTGTTAAGCAGTGTGTTGGTGTAGCGGGTATACATTGCAGGCGCATCCGTGATGGAATTGATTTCTGTAAGGGTCAGACCCTGCCAAGGAATCACAGCTGAGCGAAGGCCAGCAATCTCAGCAGCAACATATTTGTTAGGGATTACAGTGCGCACACCATTGATAAGGCGTGTGCCGTTTTCAACCCAGACGTTTACAGCGCGGCGGCTACCTAATGCGGCTGAAACATCAGCAACATAAGCGGCTTGGCTTTCAGGAGTATCAGCTTTCCAGAATTCGGCAAACACGTTACTTTGGCTAGTAGCTGGTCCCGGATTCAGGTAAGCGATATCCGAACCTGTAACATCAGAGATTAAGTATTCAGCGCCTGTGTAGTTACCGTTTGAATCTATCATCTTAACGATGTCGCCTTCAACTAAACCCAAGGGAAGAAGGTCAACTCCAGCAGTGACTACATCCAGCACAGCACCAGCTTCAGAAACAGCGATAGAAACTTCAATAGGCGCGCCATCATACCGCGTAAGTGCCGCATATTCGCCGGGAGAATCGGTACCAACATAGCATCTACGGAAGTTCTTAACATCCTTACGAGACATAGACTCGCAGTGCGTAGCAACAAGTTGCTGCACAGTCTGTTTATCTGTCATAGGAGTTAAGGCATAAACCATGTCGGTAGCCTCAATTTTCTTGAGAGCAGTCGAATAGGCAGTTGTGGTATCATCCGCAACTCGAAGAGCATAGATCACTTTACCTTGAGAGCCTGAGAACGTCTCGTTAGCACCAAAGGCGATTTCATTTTCCATGTCGATAGTACCAAGTTTATCGATAATATCAGAAGAAGTGGAAATTTCGATCAGTGACTCTGTAGCTGAAGGAGAACGAAGAGCCCTGTAGGAAACCAGCAGAGAACCACGACCATCTTTAAGCTCGCGATCCTCAGAGCCAGAATTAAATTCTGCAATATTAACCGTAGGATCGGCCTCAGTGGTCACCTGAGTATTTTCTACATCAACTGTGAACTGATCTGTAGCCAAATTTTCGTTAACTACAATCGTAGATTGAAGAGCATACAGTAGTTTAGAGAAGCTGATAGTCGAACCGTTGTTAGCAGTAACGCCCGCGCTAAGTGTTACGCCTGTAGATCCTACAGCTGAAATGTAAGTGCCTGCAGTGTAATACGACGTCGTACCAGAGAGACTAATAACAGGCTGACCTGCCGTTAAGCCTGCAGTTGAGCCTAATGTTAAAGCAGCCGAACCAGAAGCGGTTGCGCTTAAAGTTGCTGTGACCGGGGCTGCGGCTGTAGAACTGACTACCGGGCCATTCAGGGTAATTTCATTAGCAGCAGCGGCTGTGACTGTGCGACGACGAGGAGTTGCCCCAGAAGTTTCAGTGACATAGAAAATATCACCGACAGTTACAGAGCGACCATCTAATTCGGAATAGAGTTCCGCAGTAGAAGAAGAAACCAGTTTAGCGCCAGAGGAAGAATAGAATACGAGAACATTAGGATCAGCCTCGCTCTTCACTCTCCACACACCCGTAGAACCGCCATCCATGGCAGCTTGATTAAGATCAAGATGAATACCTTCACCATTCTGAATATACAGATCAGTATTATCTGAAGAAACAGTGTATAGAGAAGTATCTAAAGGCTGGTATGTTTCAGTTACGTCGTTATAAACTTTAAAAGGAATACCTGAAGTAGCGCCAGTCCCAGAATAGCCAGTCGCGCTGAAAGCAACGCTATAGACATTTGACGTGACACCTACGCGGTTGATTAAATACTCACGACCAATAACAACAGCTGAAATACGATCTGTTGTAGCATCAGGGGTACGCTGCAGAATTTGCTCAATAGTGAGTTGCGGGCGAACGTAATTGGGGATAGGCATATTCTTCTAAGGTGTGAAGTTACTAACTATACTTTAAGGGAAAAAAGATTCTTTGCAAGTTTAACTCGCTTCAGGAGCGAATTCAATAGCGAATTTTTTAAGTCGATGACTTTCTATATTCACTAGCACACTATAATTAAACGATATTCCAAAGGTCACGTCAACTCTAAAGAACCTTTCTGGTGTTTTTTCTATAAGTGCTGGAGGAGATATGGAAATAGGCTCAAAAGAACTGAGGTTCAATTTATTACGTAAAGATTCTTTAATACCGACAAAGAATGAAGCAGTACAGTCAGCAGCTAATAAGGCTTGATCTGCGCTTTCAAATACGTGAATAAAGCTAATCGCAGTACGTAAGATCTGCCCAGAAAAGAAGCCACTATTATCAGGTATATTTCCTTGCCTTGAATTTAAATCTACTTTACTGAACTGACAAGGCTGGTCTACGCCAACATAGATACCCGGTTTGCGGTTATCTCTATTAATGTCATACTGGTAACTTGGATCAATTTCTATAGTGGATTTAGAATGCTCAGGATCCCATACCATGCATTTTAATTGCTCTTCTAGATACCCAAAATTCTTTGAATCGGAATAATGAGCTCTAGTCATTAATAAAAATATTGTACGCAGATTAGAACCATTCAATGGTTCGCTCATACAATTAAATAATTGAACGTAATCTTCTTTATTCATATTTAGCCCATAAAGGAGTTGGAAGAGGAGAAGGTACAGCAACCTTATATCTTGGATCAGATTTTCTCAGTAATTGAAGTCCTACATCATAAGATATAGGGAATACACCTCTAAAGAAATTACCCTGAACTTTTTCTGTCACAACATATCTATTGTCTGTAGGAGGATGTATAATTAAATGGTTTGGCTTAGGTCTTGGGAACGCCAATAAACGACCAGCGTGAATAAGCTTATTGTTAACGCCCGTACCGTCATCACTTTCTGTTCTTACATCATCACCAAATCTGGATATTTCAATCCATGTATACACCGGGCTAGCGAAGCCGCCTTTGAACAGTTCACCTAGATTATCTGTATAATCATCTTTACATGGGACGCTATACATCTGTTGCGTTTCAGGATCTACGCCCTCTACATATTCCCCATCAATTAATGGAATGTAGTGCAGTACTTGAATACCGTTACCAGTACTCATACGCAGATACTCAAGCTGCATCATGCGACTTACACCGCCATATTGAGCTTTGGATAATTTATCAAATGTACCTACAATAGGGCTATCAAATTCCTGCCCATTCCAAACCATCAACACTCTGTAATAAGGATCGCCATCTACAAAAAGATTTTGATCCTGGAGCATATTATTATAAACAGGCTCCTCATTTACAAGCTTCCAAGGTGCTACACCTTTATTGTATGATTTGAATACATAATACTCCGCACCGGCATATCCAGGGCGGACAGTCCAGTTAATTACAGCCTGATCCCGTGCATACGAAGGCTGAATATGAACATTTAAAAATGGGTTGCTCATTAATAATGAAAGAAACCTGCGCTGACGTTTTCACTAATTTTCCACTCCTTAGCAGCAGTCCTAAACCGATCTTGATAGAATCTAACAAGTTCAGATAAATGTTTAATCCTTTTTGCCACTAAATTTGTAGTCACATTTCCAGATGAATAATCAATGTCATTGCGCATCAGCTTATTCATCTCGCTCATGTAAAGCTGAGCCACAATAGCATCGAGAAACATGTTAGTATCAGCAGGCAAACAAGCAGGAGATACTGTGCTGGTATACGGAGGAATACTCGCATATTCCCTAGCAGCACGGACCATACAATTAGCGATTTCTTCCTCGCTAAAGTTTAAGTCTAAAAGCAGATCGTTATCTTCGATACTTCTATCAAAGATATACATTCTGACATCTTCTGATGTAATACACGCCATAATATTATTGCGCTAATGCCTGTAGTTTTCTAGCTTGTTCTATCTCATTTTCATAACCAGCGTAAGCAGGATCTAATTCGGCTAAACGTCTATCAACACCAGTCATACGATTGTACAGCCCCATAGCGCCGCCAAGTAATCCACCTTCTGATGCCATCTGCTGTCTGCGTCTAAGCATATCAAATTCATTTCTTGTAGAGGAAAGACCACGTTCCGCTAAACGCTGAGCTTCAAGCGCAGAATCAAACATATTAGATTTATCTGTATTAATTTGTTTTTCTAGTGCGCCTATATTGCCGACCAAAGAATTGCGCTGCATTTTCAGATTATCTATCTGGCTCTGAATTGATTGTCTCTGCGCATAAGAACTTGGAGTTACCCCGGAAGGAAGTGAATTTTGTAACGTGGAAATTTGACCTTCTAATGTCATCAACTGGTTCTTTTTATTTGTCAGGTCTCCAAGAGGTCCCGCCATATTTGAACCAGCTTGACCTCCGCCAGCCTCAGAACGAAGGCGTTCCATTATTTCAGGAGGCAACTCAAAAGGATCGGCCACTGTAGCATTAGTTGCCTGTGTCGTAGATGCGCCATCTCTCATGTACCAAGGCACTCCTGTATTAGGATCAATACCAGGCTTTCTTCCCGGCAATAAACCGCCCAAGCCTTTATCCATAGCCTGAGTAGTACCAGCAGCGGCAAGACCTCCAAGAAGCCCACGTCCAGTACCCTTAAGAATAGATTTATTTGTCAGCAATCGACCAGCTTCTCCAATAGCGGTACGTCCTACACCACCTTTAGAAACAGATTTACCAATTCTATTTAAAGAAGAACCAAGGCCGCGACCTCTAGTACCTAATGCACCAAGCAGCGCACCAAGTGTAGCACCAGAAAGCGCACCACCTTCAAAATCATCTGGAAGCATTCCTTCGGGAGCAATAGCGCCAGCCGCAGCTCCTGTAAGAACAGGAGTAGATAATCCCGACTTACCTTTTATTGATTTACCTAAAGCTTTAATTAATTGCCAAGTAGCTTTTGGTACTGTGCTACCTTCTTTGAAGAAAGTGTCTACACCTTCTCTAAAATCTTTATCAGAATTATAAAATTCTGCTTTAGAATATTCTGTTAAAAGTTCTGAGGCTTGTTTTTCATTGAATCCTCTAGAAAAACATTCAGATACAAATGCTTTAACGAACTCCGGGTGGGCTGAGAGATGCTTGCTCATGTTAGTAATTTATACTGTAACTTATCTTCTGTCATTAGTAAAGTAAAAGGGCCGTAGGATTTTACTCCTACGGCCCAGTACAGTTGATCTAACCGATATTAGACGGCTGAGATACGCGTACCACTGAAGGTCACCTTGTTCAGACCGGCCACGTTAGCAAACGTGATACCGATCTTCTCCTGTGCGGAGAAGCGAAGGATGTCCTTCTTCTTCTCGACGTACATGGTGACGTCCTGGAGGACGTAAGCACGACCAAGGAAATTCGGTTCAGCGAACTGGTACACCACACCATCAGCAACGAGATCGCGCTTCATGGTGAAGATGTGACGAACGCCCATGATCTCTGCGGACTGAAGTCCACTAAGACCACTCTTGAACAGAGTTTCCGCGAGGTCACCACCGATTTCGGTACGATTCAGACGGAGGATGTCCTTAGCGGTACGGCGGTTCATGAGGAACACACCGTTGTTAAGGTTACGATCCTCGAGGAAGCTGAGAGCTTCCGCGTATGAATCACGCGTGATCAGTGAGTTGATGGTTACATCCTGGTCAACGCCAGCTTCACCAGCAGCGCAGATACGGTCAACTTCCTTGATGAAGCGACCATCTTCTTCGGTCTGAATATCTTTCAGAGCGTTGTCGGTGATCACTTGACGAAGGTCGTTCTTGTATGTGCGCAGCTCGTCGACGTTCTTGGTGAACTCGGGAGTGGTGATTTTGCAGAAATACACCACAAACTTGTCACCGCGATAGAACGCTGTGTCGGCTGTGTCATTGAACGGGATCGCTTTGGCTCCAGGTGACTCCGGCTCCATTTCTTCCACGATCACCGGTAATTCGGTGTCAGGAAGGTAATTGAGGTCAGCGTCAGAGACTTGCTTGTAGGGGAGGATCAAACGGCTGAAACCGTTTTCACGCAACCTACGGCGAATCATCTGGGTACCAGCGTCCGAGGCGTTCTTGAGCAGGCCGTCATCAGCGCGAGAAATCGCGTCGAGGAGTTTCTTGCTAAGAACTTCGGTTGATTCTAAATTGGCTTCTTGCGACATATATTAGTTCTCCTTAATTAGTTGAGGTTATGCAACTGTCTTCGTGCCATTATACGCCGTAGCGAAAGTAATGACAGTAGCAGGAGGTGTCGAGCTCGAATCGATGCCAGGATAGAACACTGCGCCAGGGCCAGTAGCACCGCCAGTAACGCCGCCAGTGTATGACGGAGAAATGGTGATAGGAGCATACTGAGCACCAACGCCAAAACCAGAAACTGGATTAGGAGTCATGCCTTCACCTGAGGGGGCTCTAGTGATAGATCCGAGGATAAGCTGACCAGTGGCTGAAGAAGGTTCGACAGAGCCTGTAGTAGAAGAAGGAACTACGATCATGCCGGGAGCGGCGGTAGTGCTTCTTGTATACCAAGCGGTTTGGATTTCGAACTGACCGGCGCATGAGAGCCCGGTGAGTTTGCCTGCTTCGGACACATCTTGATCTGCAATGTCTTGCAGAGCGATGTACGGTGTGTTAACAGAGCCCGTCATGCCAAGCACCCACGCATATTGATTCTTGGTAGAATCCCATGCTGCGGATACGAGTTGGCCTGAGTAGATGCCCGTGCTAGACGACACGCCGGTGTAGGCAGGGAGCGACTGCGTCAGCGTCATCGGGGCGTTCGGATCGAAGCCGCGAAGAACGGTGACTCTCGGTTTGAGCCGAGTATTGACAAGACCTGATCTAGGCATTGTTAGTATCTCCTTGTGTGGTTAGGTTTGGGGTTATGCACCTTTAGATAAAACTCTTGACCATCCATCGGGATCACCAAGATTAGTATCTTCAGATGCGGTTTTCGCAACTCCCTGACCTTCAGAGAAGGGGGGAGTGGAAATTTCTATAAAACGCTGAACTAAACGTAAAGCAACTGCGGGATCTTGCTTGATCTCTGACGCAAGCTTCTCGGAATGATCAGCATCTAAAAATGAACTTGCTACAAGATTGCGGATAGTCTGATCGACCAGAGCCGCATCAATCTTGATAGTCTTAGCTTCAGCAGCAACCTTCTCCAACTCAACAATGCGGTTCTGCTGTTGTTGTGCTTCGAAGTAGGCAGCTTTCACTTCCTCCAGAGCTTCTAAACAAATGTCTAGAATATCGGAGTCTACTTTAGAAACGATGTTGGATTTAGATTGCATTATATTACTTCTGGACTTTTGAAATCAGTTCAGCGCAAAGCTCGGAAGCCTGTTTGAATTCTTCGCCTGCCATTTCATCTTTTGCGCCTTCAGCAGCAGCTTCGCCAGCTTCAGCTTCGCCAGCCGCGCCAGCGTCAGCAGAGGCAAGCTCTTGAAGAATACCCATAGCAGTCTCTTCGTCGATTTCGCCAGAAGCGACCATGGCTTCAAGCAACTGAGCGATCTGCTCGATAGAAGCAGGACCTTCAGCACCGGGAAGTTCACCACCAGCGTCTTCCATAGCAGCGGCATCTTGCGCGCCCTGCATATAGGCTTGCTTAAGCATATCGTTTTCGATATTACCAAGAGCTTCACCATGCACTGCGGCGAATTTCACAATCTGCTGCTGATCTTTAGCAGATGCGGATTTGAAGAACTCTTCAAATGCAGCGTCTTCATTAGCTTGAGCAGCCGAAGCTTGTTTGACGTATTCTTCATAAGCGGCCTGCTTTTGAACGAAATCACTATAAGAAGCAACGGCTTGAGTCATGATCTGACGTGCAGCTTCAACACCTGCAGCTTTCATAAGAACAGGCTCGACAGCTTCGAGACCGCCTTCTGTAGCGAGGATAGTAGAAGCGAGCTTCATAAGAGCTTCAGGAGAAAGATCTGAAGCGACGCTGTCATTAGCAGCTTCTTTTTCAGTCTTTTCATCCTTGCCCTTCACCTTACCAAAAGGAGGCTTGGTTTTATTACCTTTGTCGGTATTTTCAGCAGATTCAGGCTCACCTTCGATTTTATCCATCTTAGGCTTTTCAGCCTTCTTCTCGTCTTCGTCTTTAGCGTCAAGCATACCAGCGCTTTTCAGCTTATTGGTAACAGAAGCAACGCGCTTAGCGATCTTGCTGAGAGAGTCTGTAGGAGAAGAAACATTTTCCTTAGCGTTACCATTGGCAGCAGAAGGAACATTCTTACCAGTGGACACAGGATGCAGCTGCTTGTCTTCAAGGTTTTTACCTTCGCAGGAACCCATGTTGTCCTGATCTTCAGGCATGTTTTCTTTAGCAGGGGTATTTTCTGGATCGCGGGGGATTCCAACTGTACCCTTATCTGCGGGATCTTTCACAGAAGAAGACTCAGCAGCAAGCTTACTTTGTTGGAAAGACTTGATGCGGTCGAGTACGCTGGCGAACTGGAGTGGCTTTGTTGTGTCCATTTGAGGAATTGGTTAAATATCTGTTATGAAGTTAAAGATGTCAATTATATTTCAAGGTTTTGTCCGACAGTTAACAATAATTGTGCTTCATCGATTTCATCACCATGAAAATTCATTATATCCTGGAATGCACTAAGTTTATACAGTCCATAAGTTTCTGCAAGAGCTAATGCACGATTCTCAAAATTTTCTGTCAGTTGAATATTAGAACGATTAAGGACTTTTTCGCTGGCACCCTTAATAATCATAATCGTCATTACACGATTCTTAACTGGTTCAGTCTTAATGGAAAACTTCTGTTCAGCCATATCCATAAGCTTCTGAACTTCGTCGTCGTTAGCTGAGTCAGCGCCACAAGAATACTCGGAGCCACTGTCAAACATATTGCCTAATTCACAACCGCAATTGGATGACATGAGCTTCTTGAAGATTTCAGGAAGCATATGGCATGCACGCTTAGTGATAGGATCATCTTTAGTTTCCTGCAGGGTTCTACCAGTAGCGTATGCAATGAAAGAATAGAAAGGAAGAATACTAGCACGTTTCGCAAGCTCCCGGCACATAGTACCTACTTGTAAAGTTCTAAGCTTTTCAATATCTTTATCTTCTAATTCTTCACCAAAAGCATTAGTAACGACATCACGAACAAAAGATGCTTTCTGATCTTTAGATGCTGACTTAGTGGTAAGGATATGAGAAACGTATTCTTCGGCTGCAGCCAGTTTCTCAATGAGGGAATACTGGGAAGGTTCCCATGTAGGTTCATTGCCAGGAAGTTTGACGCCTTCAAATGCAGCCCACTGAGCGCCAGTAATTACGCCATTAAATGACGCAGACTTTTCTCCAGCCGGGAACGCATAATCTAAATAATGAGCAATTCTGTCTGCAGGTTTTTCTACAGCAGAAATATCAAAGAATTTAGGTTTATCATTAATAGCAAAAGCATACTTTTTAAACTCAGGCATATACTGCAGCATATTATGCTTTAAGTGGTCGCAGTAATTAGCCGGGGAAGAGGCTTTCTTTTCGCAGCAGTTGCAAATATCATAAGGAACTCTACATGACATACTAAATGACAAAGCTTTACCAGCCTTAGCCATTTCATATTCCTTAGCTGCCTTTTCCTTATTACCGTGGACAATTAATTCCACGCGACGCATTTTAGGATTATAGGCAGAAGCTTTGATTGAACCGATACCCTGTGTCGTCTGGCAGCGATTTCTATGCTCACGGAAGAAGCAACCATCGCTAATAAATGTAGGATGATATTTTTCTAAAGCTTCTTTAGGAAATCCATCACCATTTTTATTCGGACCATAAGTCTCCTGATCGCCCATAGCTACAACATGCAGCATGAAGTGATCTTTATCAGGAGCGTACTCACGAAGCATTTCTTTAGTATATGTATCAGATGCTGCTGATTTGATGTTGTCATCATACAGCGTGAACATCTGGCCGTCGCAAAGACGCAGCAAATCTTCTTGGTCCGTTTGGTAATGAATCTTATCCATAAAATATTAATCGTTTTGAAGCACTAAATCTTTAGCTCCGCTGAGTATCTCTGGTATCATTAAACCAACAGCACCACCAGCACGGGCCAATTGACCGCCGCGTGAAGTTCCAATTAATGTACTTAAAACTTTATTAAGTTTTGGAGATCCTTTGAAAATAGCCGGATTAAAAAATCCAGATGTTCTAGGGGTAAAACCTTTAGACTCAGCAAATGCAATCACTTCTTCAGGCTTCATACCCTTAGCAGCAATTTGATCAGCAGGACGAAGAAAGTTTCTAGCTTTATCCGCAAGTTCAGCATAATCTAAATTTCTACCTTTAGAGAAACCAATAATACCAGCACCAGCAGCACCTGCGCCCCTAGCGAAAGGACTAGTAAGTTTTTCTTGAACAGGATTGACGCTACCCTCGGGAACCGCCTCGGCTAATCTTTTATAGCCCTCGGCCCCTAAACCTACGGTACCAGCGCCTGCAGCTGCGGCTAACAGTGCGTTTCTTAAAATTCTTCCACGCCTAGACATTTTGCTTTCACCTTCCTCTTCCGGTTGCTGAGAAGTCAGATAACCACCAAGCAATCCGGCACCGCCGCCCGCCAATAACATAGCAGCAAGCGCAGGATTGGCTTGAAGATAATCACCAGCCTGGGACGCTTTATCTTTTAAAGTGTCCAGTCCTTTATTAAGGCCTTCGCCTGCCTGACCAGCAAATGATTTTAATTTTTCTGCGATATCTTGCATATAATATTAAACTGGAGTGGTGTCAATATTTTGTACGATAGTGCCTATATCAGAAGAAGCAGACTCGGCTCTCTTTTCCTGAACACCAGTAGTGATCCTAGAAACGACGGTATCTCTCCAAAGATCTGCGCGCTGAGCAGCATTAGGCGGAGCAGTTGTACCCACCGGGAAATCCAAGAGGCTGAAACTTTCCTTCACTGGAAAATTAGCCGGGAAGAGCTTGGCGTTGGAAGGTAAAGTGAAATAAGTATTTGTACCTGTGGCACCAGTGGTACCTGTAACGCCAAAAGAACCACCACAGTCAATAGACGGCTGACCGAATTGGGATAAAGCTTCTGTCTCTACAGGAGTAAGACCATTCTCACCCAAAGAGATCTCTGCCTGATAAAGATTATTAGTTAAACGAATAGTAGATCTAATTTCCATAATTAAATTTTGTATCTGTTATCTTCTATTTTCTGAAGCTTTTCCTGCGTATCTGCCCGGTCTTTACCCATAGAGATCAAATCCTTATAAGTATGTAAAGGTACAGCATCATACTGTAATGCTTCACGTAAAGCAAATCTAAGTAAATTTTTATCTTTAACAATTTCAGGATTTGCTTTAGCTAAAGTATTGTAAAGGCTTACAACGGTGTCAGGATCGGCTTCTCCTATAATAGGATCAGTCAATAAAAGACGTTGAAGCTCAGTAACACGACCTACATCGTCAGCAGCAACATCCACTTCCTTTTGTCTTTTATTTTTACCTGAGGGTTCAGGTACTTTTAAAATATTGTTTATATAATCATTTGTTTGTTTATTAGTATATGTAGACGGATAATACATTTCAGCCAGACCTTTGGTAATATCTCTGGCTGAATTTAAATCGTCCTTTGAAACACCCTTACCACTTTGCCCTTCGTCTTTACCTCCAGAAATAAGATCTATAACAGAAGGTCTGCGTCCCTTTTCTGATTCAGGAAAGTCAATATCGCTATCTTGATTTCCGCGACGGCCTCTACCTGATTCAGGGAAATCGATATCTGTATCTACTTGATTTCTACGGCGACGTTCAGTCTCCGTAGCTACAGACTTTTTTTCGAGTTCCTCCACATATACAGCGGCGGATTTATGAAGCTCGAGCTGGTCGAGTAAGGAATTAAACAGCGGGAGAATATTATGACGATCCCGGGCAAGCTTGGGCATACCTTTAGAGAAGTCATGCCTTTCTAATTCCCAGCCTTTGGACTTAAAGAAGTTAGCCACGAATTCTGTAGCTGCTTTAGTGCCTGCGGTATCTTCTGAGCAATAATAAGCATCATGCTCCATAGCAGCGAAAGGCAACGGATTTACACGATGCATTTCCAGAAGCTCGCTGGCAATCTTGCGTGCTTCATCAGCGGCGTCATCCATGATCTGTTTGGATGTCTCCATCTCAAATCTGAATGCTGTTTCTTCACGCAGTTCATTTTTAATTTGTTCTGCAGCTGTCTTAGGTAATGAAGCAGTTTCAGCAGTTTCAGTAGAGGCATATTCTGAATCATTAGCCATGGCTAAAAGATTAGGAATGGTATTAGCTTTCTTGTGCTTCTTGAAATACTCGACCTGGCGGAGACGCTTAACTGCTTCTTCTTTAGTACCTGGCTTAGAAAGTCTCTTATCACCATCTTCGCTGTAAACAGTATATTTACCGTCCTCTTCTACAATCTTAGCAACCTTCTCGGTAGAATCGATCCAAGAATTGATGTCATCAGGATTAGAACTAGAAGCGGCTTTAGATAAAGGAGCATCAAACCAATTATTCCAGTCAGTATTATTGGTAGCTTCTTTTTCCTGCTTAGGTTTGAACGCAGTAAAGTCAGACATCATTTTCTGGGTGTCCAGAACACGGAATGAATCACCACGATTGGCTGATTTATCCATGAAATTCAATGTCTTGGCAATATTATAAACCTGACCAATTCTTTCTAATTGAGCAGGGGATAAATTACGGTCGCTAGCGTACTTAACCAAAACAGCTTCTGGAGATTCCGCTGCCTTAAGTTTAGGAGCCAAAACGCTGAGTTGTTCAATGATGGCTTGGTGGTTCATAACTGATATTAATAAGGATACTTCGAAACCCTACAATAAGCAAGGACGATTAAACATCTACAATATTTTTCCCGGTATAAAATTCCTGGGTTTTCTGCAGTCTGACGGTGGCATCTACCTGCAGATTATTAAGCATCTCAGAACTAAGAATATCCGCAACACCAGTAAAGGGAGAAGGCTTCTGTTCTTCCACACCACCTTGCTTAGCAGCCTGTAGAATATTCCTAGCATTGTGAAGACCAACAGCATTAGCTCTTTGGTTAAGCCAGCCGTTACGGGCGAGTAAATAACCATTTGCCATGAATAGTGCCTCGAGCTGCGCAGGCATATCATTTCCATTGGCAAGGCTATGAACCAGCCCGCTTTTAAAACCGGCAAAATGGAGCACATGTTCTGCTCCATTATTATAGCCAGTTCTCAATAATATTTTACCTAAGTCTTCATTCTTTAGGTAATCATCAAACATCTCTACCATTCTACCATCAGGATATACTACGTTCTTAATGAACATATGATCCTGCTTGCGATCTACAATATTAAAAAATAAACGCTCATATGCTTTCACTGTATCTTCACTTAATGAAGTCCTACGTGAAATATATTTATAATCAATATCATCAGAAATTAATAAAGCCCTGATAGCTTCGTTATCCCGGGACATGTGGTTGCTGGCTAATCCTCTTGCTTCAGCTACAGATCGATTAAAGAACTTTTTGCTATCAAGACAATATAAGTATGCCTTGAATACCCATAAATCATCTCCTTGTAAAAAGCACGGGAATGAAATATCCGAATTGGCTAGAAGCTGTGCGCTTTTCCAACCTAGAGAAAGATCTTTGTAAGCGACAATAAATCTTGCGCTAGCTTGATCGAGCACTCCATGCGTTAAAGAAGAAGTGCTACCTCCAAAAAAATTAGAGGTAGCAAACTCTTCGTCCTCAGGCAGGTACTCAAGGAGAGTACTTATAGTTCTGTAATTCATTATTAACTCAGGGACACATTACCAAGCTTACGCTTCTTGGAGCGCTTAAGCAGATCCAACGTCAAAGACCCAAACGATTTGAAATTAGACAGGATCTGATTTTCAAGATTGGTCATGTCGTCAGCGCCGTAAGCATCTTCGAAGTCACGGGGCTTCCAGTAGAACAGGAACAGGATACGTCCCATACGGTCAAGAGCTTCTTCCATGTCAGGAAGATATTTATCAATCATAGAGATTGAGTCATAGACCTGAACCAGAGAACCGACCAGACCATGCTCAAACACGTTGGACAGCTGGTTAGAAGAAGCAAACTGAGCGATCTGTTCTGGGCTCATAGTCATGAGCTGTTCTTTGGACATACCAGAATTATTGCTGTTACCAGTTTCATCAGGCTTCACACCCATACCCGGATCATAAGCATCACCTACGATCTGAGGAGGAAGTTGTAAGCTATCCTTAGAAGTTCGCAGAATGAATGACTGCGGATACTCCTGATTAACTTTGAAGTCCTGGTTGGTTGTGGTGCGGAAGATAGCATCACGATTCTGAATAATTGGGAAAGCCACTTTATTCATTTCCGGGTCGCCGTAGTACCAGTTGGTTTGACCTGCCGATTTAGTGGCAGTAAGCATTTCATCAACTGAATCAGCATGGAAACCACCGCTGGCCAGTTTAACGGCCATGTTAATTCTGGTCATGTATTCCGTCTGTTCTTTAGCGCCAGTTCTCCAGCTATAAGTATCTGAATCACGATCATAAAGCAGAGAAGCTTTCTTCACATATTCAGTTACCCACGCATCCAGAGAGGCTACGTCTCCAATGTCAGACTCGCCGCTGATACGTTTAAAGTGATACTGATGGTAAGGACGACCATCATAAGTGTCTGTTTTCGTTCTGTAGGATTCAGTACCAACAGGAACGAATGCCACGTCTCTACCCATGAAACCGATACGCAGATCATTTTCTGACATATCTGGATTATGAGTTAAAGTAAATAAGTCACTGGAACCGTGCATAGGAACCACATCGTAATATGTGATACCATCTTCTTCTCTTTTATCTGTCACGTAGAAAGGAGCGCTGAGTGCGCCAGCTTCCACGTCAAAGATACGGAAAGATTTACCGGTGGTCATCTCTTTTTCAAGATCACCATCGCGAAGCATCTGAGCTTGATCCTTGATAAATTTACCATGGACCTGACGGCGCATATCTGATTCTTTATCGCCATCCATATAACAGATGACAATATCAGGATACACGCTTCTTGAAGTTGAATTATATTTAATATCTTCAATAACACCGCCGATGTTCCAAGAGTCACCGCTGTAGCTAGCGGAAGTCAGAGGAGCATTACCGCTACACTTAAAGTCTGTCTGGCTCTTAGGAGCAACAATAGCTTTCCTGAATGAACCATCATGAAGCAGTACGTCGTAAATACCTGCACTGCCGATCATATCCAGCTTTTCTTCGTTATCCTTATAAACAGGAACAAGATCGCTTTCAGCTCTGTCATCCCACAGGTAGTAACCCTGGGAGAAGAACTTATCAGCAAATTTATTTACAGCTGGGCTCTTATTCGGATCTTTGGTGGCGTCAGCTTTCTTTAACAGATGCGAATGTTCAGACTTCCCGGGTTTGCCAGTGAACAGAACCAGAGTAGGTTTATCTTCCTGAACGGCAGCTGATTTAACCTGAAGCTCCTGCGGCATGTAATCTTTTTCTTCAAGATTAGATACCATAGCTTCTGCAAAGTCGAAGCTTTCTTCAAACATCGAAGCGATCTTATTGATAGCTTCGATTCCACCGTCCTCTAAAATAAATTTACGAATAAGGCCGCTAGATTTGCCCATAGCTTCAGCAACAGCTTTTCTACGTGCTGCTAAATATTTGTCGGTCTTATCAACCTTCTTATCGTTATTTACATCGGCGTCTTCCTGTCCTACAGGATCAAGCATCTTACCTTCAGCCGGAACTTTCTTATCAAAAGCAGCTTGAAGCACCATGTCGATGTCTCCGAGAGTTTCGACTGTGTCGCTATCTGCTTTCTTTTCTTTAACTTTCTTGGCTACGACCTCACGACGCTTTTTCAGATAAGCATCTGTGCTATCTGTTTTGCCATCGTTATTAACGTCTGCGTCTTCCTTACCGACAGGATCTAATTCAGAAGCGCGCTTATCTCTCTTGTAGTTCGGCGGATAAGCAATGTCCTCAAGACGCACATGGTTATTAGCCCGGGTAAATTCTTTACGGTCAACGGGAATGCCGGGCTCATAATTATTCTTCTCAGTAAGGAAGGTCACCCATTCATCATTGAGAGGAACAAAGCTTTTAGTTTCTTGACGATAAAGAAGATCAGTACCTTTTATGTCCCCATTAAGGAAGAACACAGGCACATACAGGATCTGATCGTTTACACGGAAGGCAAAAATACCAACCATGCGAGTATTTGAATCATTTTTATAAACAACTTCAAAGCCGAGGCGATAAGGATCTTGCATGAGCTTGCCTGCTTTGTTAGCGAGAAAGCCATAAGCTTGATCCATGAACGCACGCTCTACGGAATTATTATCCATTACTTGAGCGGCGGCTTTTTTCCAATCGTAAGATGCTAGGGACATATTGTTAAATATAAAATGCGTGAACTTTTTATCAAGCTTTTGTTAGTACTGTGGCTGATTTACTTCAGGAAACATAGATTGTCTAATCTGATTTAAAATCATGTCACTACCTAAACCAGGCGCAATGGCCATTCCGAATCGATTTAATCCGCCCATAAACCCTGGCTGATTAAATTTTTCCATTAAGCCTAGATCAGCTAAACCTTCAGCAGCACTTGCGGCTTCGTCATATACTTGATTTTTCCCGTCCTGGAAGTTGTTGTACGCAAAAAGTGGAGTAGAGACTGCGCCTAGGGCGCTAAGGGGAGCCATGATTGGATGCTTACCTGCCTGCATAGCTGCATGTCCCAATAGCCCTTCTAAATAAGATTTTCCTTTATAAGGATCATAAGGTTTAATTTTTTTAGGTAATTTAGCTCCAGGGGCTATACCTCTAGTTTTTTTACCAAAGCTATATGCGGGCTTTAAAACTTTATTAAATAAGCTAGAAAGCATATTAGCTTGTTTAGTCAGATCACTGGCGGATTTACCACCTTGCATATTTTTTAAAACCTCACTGCGAATCCTTTGTTTAATTACTTCTTCTGGGCTTGAAAGGAAGGGATTAAATCCTGCCAAGTATTTCGAAATACCAGGATTATTAATGTTGTTACTTGAAATATTTTCGTACAGATCTGCCGCTTCAGGAGACTCTAAATTTTGTGAGAATTTTTCGGGGTTCCAAGTAGTTTGTATTCTATCCAAAAATGGCATTGAAGAAAACTGCTGCATGCGGTCTCGTATTCTTTCGTATGCTACATTTTTTGCATACTCTTTGGCAAATTCAGGATCAGCAGATAATGCACCTAGATAATGAGGTACAGTAAATGGCGCAGTAACAATAGGAGCACCAATAGCGGCTACGCCCAAGCCGCGACCTATACGATAACCGAGTGGATTTTTAGAATCCCACAGTTTTTCAAATGCGGCATCCTGCCTTAATTGATTTCCTTTTTGAATATCGCGAGTGCCCTGGGCGAAGAGCTTGTCCTTTTTTAAAACATTTCTAGTCGCGTTAGGATTCTTTGCTACAGCAGGAAGTTGTTTACCATAGCCAACAGCTCTTTGCACGCCGCCATAAGTCTTAACTAGTGGCGCTAGCAAACCACCGAGAAAGTCGTCTCTTTTAGACAAGTTAGAAACACCTTTAGAAATGTTTTTGCCGAACCCCGACATAAATTTCATTAAAGCCTGTTTCTCAAACTGATTATTTTTAGATTGTGATAAAAGCTGCATATTAAAATTTCCCTGTTTGTTCTATATTTTCCGCGAAGTTTGTACCAATTGCAAGTCTTGGTGCGAAATGAATATTCTTTTCTACATCAGACTCTTCACCTCTAATAGCTGATTCACTTAATTGTTTCTTCAGATAAGATGTATGCATGGAAGCCAGCCAATCCGTGCCGTGGTGTGTCGCAGCCCTAAGACGTACCATGTGAGGTTTAAAGGTAGGCGACTCCGGGCTTGAGAATACTTCTTCAAAGCCTGCGGACTTAAGATGCTTGGCAATTTTAGGAGTAATCTTAGTACCGATTGTATAATGCAATGCGGGACTCTGTAAATAAGTTCCAACAGCCTTATCTGACTTATACTTATTAGTGTCCTTAGGCGGTGTATATCTATTAGAGAAATATGAGTAGCTAACTACATCATCAGGAAGATATTCATCGTCTTCCTTAATGTCGGTAATTTGAAGGTGATCTAAAGCAGCTCGAGCCATAAGCTCTGTATTGCGACGGTCAGCTTCCATACCTGAATCGTCCAATAGCTGCTTTAGCTTATCAGAATAATATTTTCTACCTTCACCTAAACCTCTAAGCTCCACCACTTCACCCGGGTCAGCGAGACCTTCGGACATCATATCGCCAGCTTCTACACGGTCACCTACTCTGACAGTAACTGGGTAACCAGGCGCTACGTAGTGTGGTTCATTATCTACAGTAACATAGTAGCCACCTTGAGGTGCTTCAATAACGCTATTAACCTGCCCGTCTATTTTAGATAATACAGCCTTGTCTGGAAATGTGTCTGGAGTCTGCACAAATTGGTTAATTACAGAGAAACCAGCATAGCGTTTATCAGTGCCAGCGGCACCGCCTTGGTGCTTCACGTTTAGAGCGCCCTGAGTAATTGGCTCGCCAATAGCTTGAGCTGCTGTAATACCAACCGCGTCTCCCTTGGCGGGAAATTTGCCTAAAGCATTAAGACCCATACATTTAGCGCATACGCCTTCTTTTGCCTGACAGGTCATCGGGCTACGAACAATTAATTTTTCAAATCCTTGCTTCCGAATATTAGCCAAGGCATTTTTATCTAGTACTGTCCCAGCAGGTACATTGCCAAGATCTCGAGCTAAAACTCTACCTCTTAAACTTTTATCATCACTTTCAAGATCGATTCCGTTAGCTGCACCGCAGTCGTTTTCAGAAACAACAAGATTGGCGGCAGACTGAACCATCTGCTTCGCAAGGTCGCCACCCTTAGCTGTTGCTCTTTTCGTAGAAAGTACGGATTTACGAGCACCATATGTTCCAGCTAAATATTCAGCAGGACGAAGACCTTCTGCAAATGATGTGCGAACGAATAGAGGAATAATGTTATCTTGCGCATCGGTGTATAATCCAGGAGTGGATAACATCATTTTAAGCTGCGGAGGTTTACCGCGAGCTCCAGACATAACCGAGTAAGCCAGATTGTTTTTTCTGGCCAATGCTTCTCTGGCTGTTTCTTTTTGAATCTTGTCGTTATACTTAGACCAGATCTCTACTTTTTTGTTCTCGAAATCCTCTTTGTCTGCGGCATTTCTCTTGGCGTCTTCAATCTCATTGTCCATCTCCACTAACATCCTATCGCGATCAATCACCGGGCGATTGTCGGATAGAGTAAGTGACTCTCCTTGGAAGTATGATGCTTTTCTACCAATATCAGAAATAGCTTTTGATATCCGTTCATACTGATCCGGATATTTGCGAGCCACTTCCGCCATCAGCGAGCCTAATGACTTAGAATCAAATTCTCTGTTATAGTCACGAAGATCTGGCGGCAATTGGCTGTTTACCAATAGCTGTATCGCCTTCATTAATTATTAGACAAATTAGTGCTGTAAATAACGGCAGTGAAAGGATTATTGCTGGCTGCAACAGTTGCAATTCTAAACCAAGGGTAGCAGCCGCTTAAGTTGATAACACCAGTGGCATTAGCTCCAGTGTAACCAGCGACAGTACTATCACAATCAGTGTGATCTCTAATAGCGGTCCATACATCACCATCAGCACTTGTGTAAACAGTGAATGTTTGAGCAGTTGAACCTGAAGTACTGACTTGAATCATGTGGTCCATATAAGAGCCACGAAAAATATCATCACTGGTAACGCCAGCGCCAGTTACACCACTAAGTAAAGTGTATTGTTGAGAAGCAGGATTGAGTTTAGCAGGCATAAAATTAGTGCAACAATTTACATGGAAGCTAACAGATAGCAAATTCTATACAACACTACACCAACAAAAATACCAAAAGCAGTACCGCTTAAAACAGTTTTAATATATACAGGTTTAGGTATAGCTTGCATAATATTATAAGTAAGAATCTATATTTACAATGTAACCATCCAGAAAACTTAACGGAGATCCCGGATATCCCCCTGTGCTTGAATAGTAGGAATTCTGAGTTCCAGGACTGACCATATTGGTAGTATAGCAGTCAAACTGATCACCTACATCAGAGGTGAAGAACTTCTTTCCGGCTAATGATGTCGTATTGTTTATATTCAATCCGGAGACTGAGTATAAAATCACATCATCAGTATCCGGATCTGGCCCTGTGTAAAAAGTATATGGAGTTGAGTAAGTGTTAGTACTGCATGCGCCTACAGATACGTTATACCCGTTGGCTACATTATAGTATGTTGTGTCTTCCTCCGCGTAAACAGTCCCATTGAACGGTATTGTTAAACTACTGCCAGCGTAAGATCTTTGCGTTGTGCTAAAAATTTGCGCGTCGTTTACTGATTTAATTTGATAAACTAGCGCAGATAGACCTCCGCAGCAGTCTGCGAACATGTAACTATACGCTGCAAAGTTAGTACTGGCGAAAAACCAGTCGTTATTCCCCTTATAAATAATCTTGCCTATCCAGTTTGGACCTAAAGTATAATCACCAGTTGAAGTGTATAAGTTAGCGCCAGAAGTCGTAATTCTCACAAAACCTGATATAGAGTAAAATAAAATCTCTGATCCTACTGGAGGGGGCTCGCTAAAACTAGAGGCTGCAGGAATAGTGGGGCTGACATCCCTGGCAAAAATACAAACTGCATTTAAATCGTTTGAATTAAAAGTATGCGAAGTAAAACCATAATTATTAATCTTATACCTAAATAATCCACTAGCATTAGAAGGTGTCTGATTATTAAAATCAACACTGCTTTGCGCTACGGCGTTATTCAATGGAACTAAAGAAGGCATTTTAATTAGCGTTGAGAATGAACCAGGTGTTACTGCCTACATATACAAGTTGTGTTATAGCATTATAATATGAATCTGAGAAACAAGGTAGCTTTACTGCTGTACCTGTAAAATTTAAATTTAAATCAGAAGAAACAGTAAATGTATCGCCTGCTACAATTCCAGATATATTACTATTTAATATTATTGTTCTATCGCCGCTAAACTTTAGCAACCTACCCATATCACTGATATCTATTGTTTTATTAGCTGCGCCTATACTTTTCTCCACGAATCTTTTAGCAGGTGTTGTTGCTGTCAAAACCTGATTATTCAAGTTCAGAGAACTCTGTAATTGCAAATTATATAATGGAGTAGTTCCTGGCATATATTTTACGGACAAGGAGTAGCTGCTACTATTTTACCAGAGGAAAAACAAACAGGGTTAGCTGCCCCGTACAGGCCATAAGTTCTGTAGAAAGTACCGTCAGAAACAGCGATGTCATCGTCACAAGGATACACATCACTTACAGAAGTAGTTTTAAATGGTACACCTATAATTGCAGAATCATTAAATATATCTACGCTGACATAAGAGTAAAATGTATAAAATGATCCGACGCTACTATAAAATGAATAAGAAATATCAAAATTTACAGCAGCGCATGGACTTTCTGTAATTATACCGTTGGATATTGTGTAACCTATGCCACCTACCACGACTATACCGCCTATACCTGAATAAGTATAAAAAGCTGTACCATATTGGTTACTATAAGCAGGACCTTGCGGCCAATTATTAAATACGTATAAACTAGCTTGCGCGGAGCCACAGCAATCATTAGTAGAAAATTCCTGGTAACTTGTTTTAGCCCCTGCTAGTATCCAATTATTAGATCCGGCATAAACTAGACGCGCAGGGCGCTCGGCAGGAATACTATAAAATTGAGAAGACAAAAGATTAGCACCGCCAGAAGTTGTAAATGAAATAGTGCCAGTTGTATTAACGAATAGTATTTCATCTCCTACATTTGCAGATATACCAGCAGGTATTGTCACTAATGAGTTACCTGTAAGCTGCACCATGTTCCATAAATCAGAATTAGCTACTGTTCTGGAATTGCCTCCGGAATTAATGTATGAGAACTGGCGAAACACACCTGATCCTGTAATACCAGAAACCGCCTGATAATTAAAATCAGGCGAATTAGTAAACTTAGCATTATTTAATGGAACTTGCCCAGGCATGCTTAAGAATTAATAAACGTTTTTAACGTATCTAGCGATACACGAACAGTGATAGGTATACCTCCAGAAGCAGACTGTATAACCATGTAGTCAGTACCCTGTATAGATAAACTAGGTGTAACTCTATTTATTGGCTTAGCTGGGACGGCGGCAGCGCCAGTTGCTCCCGTGGGTCCCGTCGCGCCAGCCCCGGCAGTAATAGTAGAATCATCTGTAGCTATCCACGATATAGAATAGCTAGTACTATCAGTAATACCATTTAATTCAAATGTACAACTAGTTGTACCTGCTGATATTACAGTAGGGTACAAAAGAAAATAAGAAGTGCTACCAGCTGTATTAGAAACTGTCCCAATAATGGTAGTTGGCGCTGAAGAAAATGTGTCACCAAAAGCAACAGATACACTAGTTGCTCCATTACTTATAGATGTTCTTCCTGCTCTAAACATATTAATCTTTAATTTCCGGTGAGATGTTTACTATTTTAGAAAATTTAACTTTGAAGATTTGAGAATATCTAGCGGACTCTTTTGACTGAGCAGTGATTACATGCACAAAACCATGAGTGTCAGGGTAAACAGCGCAAGCAACATTACCATCAGCATCACATACTTCAACAAATCCCAAGTTATCCCCGGGAATCTCATTTCCATGTTTGTCTCTCAATCTGATCATAATTACATCGCTTCTGCAGGTACACCTTCCATGGGAGACATTGAATCTTTTAATGCTTTTTCAAGCATCTGCATCTGAGAGCCCATCTGCATATGCTCTTGCTGTACTTGCTGTAACTGCTGTTGCAGTTGTCCAACCAACTGACCTTGTTGCTCCATAGCACCTGCCATCTGTTCAATAGCTGACATTACTTCGGATAGCATGGCTTCCATCTGTGCAGGATCTCCGCCAGGAGGAGGCATTGCATTAGGATCTGCAGGAGCGCCACCAGCAGCTGCCATCATGGCTGGGTCCATTGGAGGAGCGCCAGCGGCGGCAGCATTAGGGTCCATGGGAGGCGCACCCCCAGGAGCCGGTTGTGCAGGCATAGGTTGAAAGGCTTTTTTTAACATATCTGCAATCTCAGTGATACGGGCAATTTTGGCATCGTAGTGTGACATAGGTAAAGTATTATAAGTTATGTTTTAAAAATAGGCAAGGGAAGTAATAGTTACTTGGCTCGGATTTCTACTTCATCCGATAAACTAACACCACCAGTTCTAATTGCTTTCAATGCTTCTTCTTCAGTACTAAATACATGCTTCGCTTTAGAGTCCCTTCTGTTAGCTGTGTATAAACCAAGAATGAGTTCCTGTTTTGGAATAGGAACTACCTGATCCTGATTTCTAATAGAGAATAACATTTTAGAAGGCATGAGTTTTTTCCATGCTTCTTCTACAGCATCAGGCTGGCTAGGAACATGAAGGTTCATAGCATCACCATCGAAGTCGGCATTCAACCCAGTAGTAACCAAAGGATTAATAGCAATGGTATTACCTTCAATAAGTTTAGGTCTACCAGACAATACATTGAACTTATGCCAGGAAGGCGCACGGGAATAAATTACAGGCCGCTCAGTAACTTCCTTATCAAGTGCTTTTCTAGCGTAGTCAGTTCTGTCTTTAATATTTTGTAAAGCAGATGCAGGACTCATACCGTTCTGTACTAGCCTTCTTTGAATGTATGGGGAATACATTGTCCAAGCCATATCCAAAGGAACACCAATCTCATCTAATGATAAATCAGGATCTACAGCAATCGTACCACGACTCACAGAGTCCTGAGGTTTAGAAATTAATTTACGTTGGAAATAACTGTACTTAGGATTTGTACCAGTTACTTGAGTAAGGAAACCAGCGACACCTCTCTGTTTAGTTTTTGGAGCAATAGGAGTTCCGTAACCATACAAAGCTTTTACTGTATCATATAAATCTAATTTAGCCTGAGCTGCGCCATTAGGTCCTAAAATAGATTCTGTCTCGTTATGCATATCTCTATACTGAAAAAGATCTCTGTATAGTTCATTCGCATCCCCGGGAACAAAGGTGTTACCTACGACACTAAATGGCCTGAACGCAGGAGGAATTACTGGTACATTCTTAACCAGCAGTTTATCAGGAGTAAGGTTATTTCTCTTTAAACCTTCAATCGCATTCAGCGCCTGCACGGATTTAGTTCTCTTACTTTTAGCCCCTGACTTGATAATCTGCAAATGCTTCTCCCTTAACCCGTCTAAATTAATTTTAGATAACGCGTATTCTATGGCCGCAGGCCCAGTAAGTGGTATTTCTTTTTGCATGTATTTGACTAAAATATTTGCATGTATTATAATGGTGTAGTAGTTTTTGACAACCCATATTACTCACTATGATTACTCACTATGAATCAAACCGAAAAACTCGCGAGTGCTAATTTTTTAATTAAAAAAGCAGAAGAATCAGGAAACGAAAACCAACTTTTACCTTTGTTAAAAACAATTGCGAATGGATTAGGTGGCGGAATTGTCGGTGGTTTAGCTGGCGCGCATGGAGGTCGCAAACTGGGTGGTATACTAGGTAAAATTTTAAAAGAATTCCGTAGCGCACCAAAATTAGTTAGAACAAATAAGTCTGTGGGCGGCTGGCCCAATTATAAAGCTATAAAACCAAATCGTAAACAAATGAACATCTTTAAAAAATTACCAGAAGCATATGAAAATAAATATGGAGAGAGAGGCATGATTTTAGGTACTGGCGGAGGTCTTGGTTTAGGTTTAGAATTGGGAGATAAAAATTAATCATCTATCTGATAGCTAAAAAAATTCAATAGCTAAAAAAACGCGGTAGATGGTTAGTCTACCGCGTTTTGTTTTATGCCGGAACCACAACCATCTTCGGCGCTTTACGCGAGCGGTGTGGGATAGGGCGCTGGGCTGGTTTAGCCTTCTGAACATGCGGAGGAGCGAATCCAAGGATGTCAGACAGGACCGCAGAGCGAACCTGTCGAACGGTTTCCTTAGCATGCCCGCGAGTGGCGCTGTGACGCGCCCGCATGGAGTCAGTCTCGCCTTTCTGCTTTTCAGCAAGGAGCTTGCGCTCCTCAACGTGAGTCACCTTCAGTTGGTTTTCCTCCTGCCTGAGCATATTATCCAGCTCGCGGTATTTCGCGCGAGCGGTGCTCAGCTGATTCATACCAATCCGGATTGCTTCGCGCTTTCCAGGTGTGGGGGCTACAGCGTCAACGACGCTGTTCCATGCTCCCAGCACGAAGAGCTGGGTATTCTCGATGATGTCTGTCAACATAGTGTGTTTGTTGTGTGTTTGTTGTTGATGTTGCGGATTACTTCTACTTGGCCTGGATCTCCTTGACGTCCTCCGCGTAGAGTGGGACCGCCAAGTATCCGACAGGCTGCTTGGTGCAGCTGCTCATGAGGGCGGCGAGGGCGATGAGGGTGAGGATCGTTTTCATATTAGCGTGTTTTGTTAGTTTTGTTGTTTGTGTTGAATGGACAGTATTATATGTAATACTACCCATCGTAATTATATAGCACAATAGTAATGTCTATTGCACTTATCTAACTACCTAAGACAAAAGTGAATTTGCTTAGGCGGTGACGTGAAATACTGATAAAGATTAGGACAGAGCCACCCGTGCTTTTTAGCTTGGGCATCCCAATACCAACATCCTCCATTGTCTTCTTCACGACGTGCGAGCTTAGCATAAATACCATCCGCGAATTCTGCAGGCTTGAGTTTAGCTTCTGTGAATAGAACACAGACGCCATATTTTTTGGCGTGCTCAAGCTTGCCCTTCACTCTCTTAAGATGATGCTCGATAAGTTCCGGCATGCCATCCACGAAAGGCTCATCGATGATTCCTGCGAATGGAATATCGAACACCCAGCACTTGTCTTTCTTGTGCCACCGCAGGTAAACAATGTGGATCCATTTGTTTCTGCTCAGATTATTTTTAATAATCAGTTTTGTTACACCAGCGCGAATTGAATTATCAATGGCGACAGTTGTTTCTTTAATTCTTTTTATCATGTGTTGTTTGTTAGATTAATAGTCATGCAACCATTGCATAAGTATTAATTTCTACTTATTTATATAACACAAAACAACCTAGCGTTACCTTTATCTCAAATGTGCAGGCAACTCCATTTGACCAGACATAATACCCCTTAATTCCTTTTCAGTTAAGCCAAGTAAATGTCTAACCGCAGGTTCAAATGCAGGATTGGGTACTTTAAAAGGTAAAGAAACTTTACCCCATTTATTATTACCAACCACTGCCTGATCGAATAATCCGCCCGGTACTGGGTCCATCGTATTTAAATCCACAAGGTCTCCAGAGTTAATGTCCACAGCTCCGCGTTTATCTAAATCATCATCCGTAAACGGACCAAGGCGTAATTTACCACCATCAATTTTTCTAGCTTGGAGACCAGCACCTGTCAGGAGCGTTTGGAATTTTTCCCATGCAAATGGTGCGCCGGGAGGTTTAGGTTTGTAACCTTGGCGTAAGGCTCTCCAATATTCATCGTTCTTTTGACCTCTTAATGTTGCACCTTCTCTAAGAGTTTTATACGCACCAGCAGATAATAAGCTATGCACTTCCAGACCTGAAAGTCTTTTAGCTTGCGCAGCCTCACTACCGCCCTTCAAAGGTTGCTGGTCAAGGTCATAACCACCCTGACCACGGGCAGAAGCTTTAGAGGCAGAAGTGTGGTGTAACTTCAGAATATGACCAACGCCAACAGTAATAGGATTCTCGAGCAAGCGATTGCTCATAGGATCAAAAACTTCTTCAGTTTCTGCCAAGTCATTATCCTTTAATGTTTTAGCAACAAAGTCATACCACTTTTCACCCGGCTTATTAAAGCTAGGCACTTTAACTGGCTGACCCATTTTAGCTGCAGCTTTTCCAAGTAACAGCTCATAAATAATTCCATTGTTAACACGACTAGGAATACCTAGAGGATTCAGTAACACTTCCAAAGGATTGCCATCCTTGGTTCTAGGCATGTGATCATCAGAAAGGATATTCGCGATAACGCCCTTCTGACCAGAACGGAAAACAATCTTGTCTCCCATCTGGGCCGGGGCTTCTGATTTTACGATGACCTTATATCCTGTCTTTGTTTTAGCTACGTCGGTCACTACGCCATCAAATTCAGAATCCCATACCTGAGAACTGTCATGACGACTCTGCCGCATAGCTTTAGAAAGCTTTCCAAGCTGCGCTGTAGTAGAAGAGAATACACGAGGACGTGTTGCCAGAATTACAGGATCTCCTTGCTTCAGAACTGTACCAGGTTTGACCACACCATTAGCATCAAATCTCTTTAATTGATCCTTATTAAACTGAGTAGGAAACAAAGACACATAATGATTAAGGCCTCCCTTAACATCATTGTCATAATCTTGCTCCATCGTGTATGAATGATCGCTAGTAAGTCTTTTTGCAAAGCTATTGCTGATAACAATAGCGTCGTCCATACTATAACCTTTAAAAGGTACAAGACCTACTCGCGCATTAGCACCTAAAGCTAGTGCTCCATTATCTGCAGTGTAATTACTTTTAGCTAACAGCTGTCCTTTCTTTACTACGTCTCCCTTATTAATTAAAGGTTTATGAGTAATAGCTGTCTTACGATTAAAAGGAAAATTATTATAAAGGTCGAACGCTTTGATAGAACCATCTGCCTTTTTTACCTTCACGAAATCAGGTGTTAAGTCTACAACTTCACCATCATCATCTGCAATTACAGACCCGGCTATCTTGCCAAGCTTTTCATCAAATGACTGTCCGTCTTTATCCTGAGCATCCAGGTTTTGTACAAGCGGAGCATCCGGCTTTACTAACGGTAAAGCTTGGTTGTAGAAACGCGCACCATAGAATAAACGAGGACCTTGCACTGCGGAGTGCATAGGAATCAAATTAATATGTGTGCTGAAAAAGTTATTAGGCGATAACAATTCAACATCGACTTCATTATCATCGACTTCTTGAATCTTGTTATTTCTCAGCGCAAAAGCTTTTTTGAAATGCAGGGGCATTGCTAATTAATAATAATTAAATGTCTGTGGGACTTTAAGTTTATAAGCCTCATTATTTGCCAGGCTACCATATACTTTTGAAAAGTCTGGACTTAAAGGATTACGTATTCCAAACATAGGTAACCCCACTTGAAAAATCAGTTGTTTGATAAAGTCACCAAGAGGACCATATCCTTGCTGTTTCGTACGAGGCATATTTAAATCATGCTGCGTGAATCCCGCTTGCCAAATGGGCACGGGACTAGAAATAGCCTCTCCAGGCGGTGGCGGATTTTTCATGAACTTACGAATATCTGGATATTCGGGCTGTTTTAAAACATCCTTTGGCGCATCAGTACTAGCGCCTTTATTCATTTCTGAAAACTGTTCCTGATTTAGAACTGAAAATCTTTCGGAAGGACTCAGACCTGCGTCCCAGCGCTGTTGGGGTTGAGGTGCAGAAAACCCACCAGGATAGGAGCCGCCACCTGGACCATAACCACCACCGCTACCGGCATTGGTGTAAGCTTCACTCATGTCTGAAGCATCAGACTGACCCGCGTGAGAGCCGCCAGAAGCTAAAAACATAGGAGCAACGCCTAATGCTAGCTGCGTTTTCATTCCCTGCAGTGCAGAAGGTAAAATATTTTTAGCGGCCCCGGCGAAGCGAGTCAAACCTCCAGCAGCAGAAGGCAAAGCTTTTGCAGTTAATTTAGCCGCGCCTCCTAATAATCCTGCACCCGTTCCTATAGTGGATATACCGCCTGCGTATCCAGCTCCTAAATCCATAAGACCTCTCCCTACATTACCTTTAGCTAAATTAGAGAAACCACTATTTACATTTGTAGTAAAACCTCCCGTAAGCTGCCACAATAAGCTGTCATTTAACCCCGGGTTATTTTGCTGCATGTACGCTTTAGGATCTTGCCAGTAACTACCTACTTCTCCAGCGATACCGCTCAAAAGAGATGGAGTTTTAACAGGCGCGGACATAACCTGAGCTTTAATCTGCTGAGCTTTAGGATCGTTCGCATACATGTTACGCTTCCAGGTACTTATCTCGTTCCATTGTTCCTGCGTTCTTTGAGAAGGCAAAACATTGGAATGCGGAAGTCCTTGAAACTTTTTTTCAGCTGCTTGAATATCAGAATCTTTTTTTTGAATGACAGAATCTCTTGGCCCGCCTGTAGGATTAAGGGGCGTAGCGGGCGAGGTAGATGCAATCTTGAGACTGTTAACTTTTTTAACAACACGTTTAAGCTGATTACCAAGAATATGATTTTGATCAGGCTTTTGCTTACCTGCAGCGCGCATATACTTTTCCTGCACGCTAAGCAGCTTCTGCTGGTTCTTAATTTTTTCAGACTGTAATTCATACTGCGCGTCCATCTGCGCTTTCTGAATTTCTTGCTGCGCTTGCATCTGAGCTGCTTGCTGCTGTTGCTGTGCTTGCGCCTGTACGTTCTGTAACTCTGATTGTGCCTGCGCCAGCTGCTGCTTCGTCTGCTGCAGTTCATTAACTGCATCTTCTTGAGCTTTTTGCATTTGCATTAACTGCTCGTTACCAGCTCCAGCATTAGCTTCACCTTGCTGTGCAGCTAATTCTTGCTGCTCAAGTTGGTTAGCTTTAACAGAATTAGGTAAAGGTTCAGGAGGCAAAAAAGAACCAGCCCCCATAGCGGTTGCTTGTTTAATTTGCTTTAAAAGGTGATAAGCGAAATTACGCATTTAAAATATTAAGTAGAAATTTTACTTTTTGTAATGATCCTTTTTTAGCTGTCGCTTCCTTAGGTTCCATTAAACTACCAAGTGTACGTTGAACAGTACGTTCTTTAGTTTCTTTACGAATTCTACGTCTTAAATCTCTTTGTAATTTTTCAAATTGAGATCTAGAAACTTCAAGATCTTCTATAGGTAACTCAATAACAGTTTCTTCATCGTTAGGGTCTTTAGTAGGCAACGCTACTCTTACACGCCCGCCAGCATGAGATTGTTGTGCTTTGGCTAAATCGCCCACAGCTTTCACGCCTTTTGATCCAAGATACCCAGCTGTTAATAACCCGGCAAGACCTAAACCACCTCCCAATAATTTTTGAGTAGGAGATAATTCCTCTAAGAATCCTTTAGGAGATTTAGCGACCTGAGATAATGCAGGACCCACTTTAGAAGTGGCAGGTAAAAGATTTAATATCAAATCTTTGACAGGAGAAAGAGCAATAGTTCCCGCGCCTCCAGCTAGGGCTTCTCCAGCGCCAGCAGTGCCTTGCGCTAAGCCCGATAAGCCTTTGCCAATTGCGTGACCGCCACCGGCTCCAAGTAAAGAATTTAAAAGGGCCATGCCCATCCTATGTCTGGAGGTATCAGCCCAATATTCTTTTTGCCATGGCTGCGCCTCCTGAGATAAGTAGTCCCACAAAGCCGCATTTCCTATACCACCAAGTACAGCAGGATTTCTGAGAAGACTAGAAGCTTTCTTTGTACTGCCAGCCTTGATTACAGGAATATGTAAAGCATCGGCTAAAGCCAGAGACGGCTTATTATGTTTCATCACAAGTGCTTGAACGCGATCTACATTAGCAGACTTAATAGATATTAATTTAGCCACTGCTTGTTTGGCATAACCATTATTTCTGTACTCCGGGAGTATACCGATGGAATAAAAACCTACTTTGGTGCTCCCTTCCATTCTCTCCTGCCACCCGGTAAAGCCAATAGGTTTTCTAGTGCTAGCTTCTCTAATCATGTAAACACCACCATCATGTGAAGCCATGTCTAAACCATAGGGCCAGTATGAAGGATTCTCTTCATAAATCTTTTTCATGATATCTTCACATTCACGTCTCGCTTCTAAATTAATAGAAGTTTCAGATTCATGCGCAGACTTGGTGAAATGAATTTTTTCTACCGTGAACATAATTAAGTAATATATCCATCAATATAACATGTTTTCAAGTGCCTGATAGCTAAAAAAAAGACAGGGCGCATTTTACTGCACCCTGCCTAATCTTTTTAGTCGAAAAGCTCGACGGTTTCTTCCTCTTCCTCTCGATCTGGCATGGTTTTCAGCATGGGGTTGGCCGGGACATAGAAATCCTGACCCTCCTCTGCTTTCACCATACCACCGCCAACGCCGAAAGACTCAGCGATGGATTCCTTAACTTCCTCCACGGGATCCTCCGAGTGGTCATGGAGGATGTCCTCCTTAACCTGCTCAGACATGTTGCCTTGCTGCACAGCCTGGTCAAGCTTACGCTTGATTCCGAGGCCAAGAGCGGTACTCAAATCAACACCGGCAAAGATGCCGATCTCATGTACTATCTGCTTCTGCCAACAGAAGAATGATTTATAACATCTGGCCAACTGAATTGGAGGAACGCTGTTGAAGGGTGCTTCCACCCACATAGCATTTTCCCGGTCAACGTCCTGTCCCGGTTTGGGCATTTCGAACTTCAGAAGTTCGAATCGGGATGGAGCGCGAATACCTGCGCGGTACGCACGGAGAATGCGGAATTCCGCATTCTCGTTGTTCACGGGAAGCTTTCCGTAATCGAGGAAAGCTGTCAAAAATTTGGGGTTCCAGAATTGCCCCTCCTTTTTCTGCCCGCCCCAAGCGATGACCACGGGTCTGTGAAGCCCCGTTTCTTTGTCGGCGGAAATCAAGTATTTGATTCCCTTGTGGGACTTGTCCCGAGGCGGCGGGACAAACGCACTGATAAACTTAACGATTGTGTCCGTGCGCGGGTCATACGCAACCAATGCCTCAGCCGTGGGAACGAGTTCCATGCTGGGGGTTTTCATGGTCGCCCACAGGCGCACGCGACTATCAGGAATGGCATTGTCCTTGATCTTCTTCAAGGATTCTGCCTCAATGCCGCCAAACACGTTATTCTGGATTTCATGTTTCTTCATACTTTTATTTTTCTATTCCCCGATCTGTGTTGTTAAAAAAAACAGCGCCGAGGCGGGGAACCTCGGCGCTGCTTGCTAATTTAAACCCGTAAGCCGTTTAGCCTAAGAGTTTATTTGTGTATTCAAGCGCCTTAACCGCGTTTTGCCTATCCTTGAAGTAAAAACTTCTAGCATAAGTATTACGGCTCCGGTTGTTATCGTACTGATGTACGCCCCACATTTCCAAATCTCTTTGGTGTGATACTGCCTGCATGATACGACTAGCCTGCTCACTATTATTTATAACACGAATATACCTATCCATTTCAACTCTATCGATCTCCGGGAGGATCGACGCGAGGTCGTTCTTAGGAGTCTTAGGAGCTTCTTGAACAGGAGTTTCTGTTATTTGAGGTTCTACAATTTTTACCTCAGTTACAATGGTTTCTACAGTAGGTAGTACGACTTGTACTTCGGGAGTAGAGTCTGCAACTGTCTGTTCAGGTAATTTATTCTTTTTAGGTCTGGCCATAATTATTAACTTGGGTAAGAGAATTTAACACCTTCCTTACGCATACGCTTTACTTTTTCCGCAGCTTCCGATCCGGCAGGCTGCATACTATGTAGCAATAATGCAAAGTGCTGTTTACCAGCTATAGCATGAGAATCATCGTGATCAACTTCTAATTCTAGAGCTTCAGCTTCTTCGGGATGACCGAGAACCTCGGCAATACCGTAGGGCATGTCATCATCTTCAGAGTCCGAATCCTCAATAAGATGATCATACTTGCCGCCTTTACTCAACGTAATTCTAAAGTTATCAGGAAGTTTATCTTTATGCGCTTTTACATAATGAATGCTTTTAGTGTAAGCGTAAATAATGCAGTGATAAAATCTTTTAGCGACAGCAGCCCAGGCATCGAAATATGCTTGGCTGAAAAAGTCGCCGCCTACATGAAGCCGCAATATTTTTGCACCGCGAGGGAAAGATTCGATAATCAATTCTTCCATTCCCTCCTTAGTCTTGGCTTGCTTTAGTAATGCATAATTATGCCACCGCTGTAAACGCACTGCGGGGCGGGTCTCACTCACTGCAGAGAAACACCGAAATTTTTGATGTTTACCATCAATAATTTTACCGGTTTCTCTATCTGCTTTGGCTAAACAATCTTTTGCTCCTGGACAGGAATAACCTGAGGGCAGAGAAAATGTAACTATCTCTTTGGATAGTTTTGCATTACCTCCAAAGTTAAATTTTAACAATGGACGGATTTCTGGTTCGGACATTTAAATATTTGTTGGTGTCATGAAACTGCGTTTTGTGCTAACCAATTAGTAAAAGTATTTTCAACATTAACCTTTAGCCTAGTACTCATGGCGCTCAGGTCATAGTATACAATAATACCACCCGTACCAAGAGAACATAATTTTTGTATGTAGAAACAGATCAATGAAGATCCCTGCATACCCGGGACAATCGCTATTACTAGATTGGATTTGGAAACCAATAAATTAGTAGCAATCAGCCCTCGATCTTTTAGCCATTTCTTAATTTCATTCAAGAAACGACGATGAGGTTTGTCTTCGGCGTATACAGGAATTTTATTCATTAAATCAAAGCCTCTACAGCGCCAGTAGATACTGGTTCAGTAATTACTACGGTAGACTCTTGAACAGGTACAGAATCAGAAGTGTTTACTTTCTGTCTGTACCGACTCCAGATTTCAAAGTCAAATTCAGCAACAGATTTACCAGTTGTTCTGACGATAGCCAAAAACGCATCTTCCAACCTACGGTACTCTGCTTTAACAACAGGAGTAGTCAGAGGTACATTAGGAGTCTGTGTTTCTTCGCGTAGGTATTTAAGGATGTGCGTATCCAGACAAGCAACGGGAGGTCCATTACGTCGAGTATACATTAAAAACATTGAAGCTGTTTTATAGCCAATACCTTTAATCTTAATTAGCTGTGTCCGGTTGCAGTTCTTCAGATCGATCTTACCCGCACCAATATGTTCAGCCAACTGAACAATACCATTGGTAAGCCTTGAATACTGACCTGACTTTACTTCTTTTAGCCAACCCAGCACCTTGTCATTAACTTCAGCGTTGGGCAGGACATTATGAATAGCGCTCAAAACGCCGAGTGTATCAACAACGTGTTCACCTAAATCACGACGAACACAATTTACAAATTGATCCAGTTTAGCTTGCTGTACACTGGCATTCTTACCAGCGACAAACATATTAACTAAAACGAATTTCTCTAACTCAGGCACTTTAGCATCAAATAGAAATGGATTATCTACGGTGCCTCTGTGAATATCAGATATCTCAGTTATTTCTTCAGAAGTATTAACTTCAGCAGTAGTAACTTCAATATTATAGACTTCCTTGGAATCATTTTCTGCAATTAAGGCAGCAGCAACCTCTTCGCACTTGGCGGCGATATCTTCCGGATTCATAGAATAGAATTGGTCTCAAACCTATGTTCAATTAAGAATTTAATCGCTCAAATTTATGAGCTGATTTCACATACCTAGCCATATCGTCCTGCGCCTCTACTTGGGCTACAGATACAACAATAACATCGTCGTGTACGATTACAGCTGTCTCTTCATCATCAGCAACGGATATGTTATCAGTACATACAACCAATGCTCCGCTAATGCCGGGATGATTGGATAGAACGGATTCTGGCATACCCTGGTTCAGATTAACCACTACCACATAGTTATCTTCTTCTTCAGCTGATGTAAAATTGCGTACAATTTTATATAGAATATTGGCGACCTGCCTGTTAATTTTGCCGACGTTGGTTTTGTTCGAGAGCTCTGTCTGAACAAGGTCTACTATTTCGGAGGCAGTATCGCTGATATTCATCTTAATTTAAAGTCTGAGTAAGTTTTTGCATTAACGTACTGCAGACCTTTTTCTGTAATGTAACTTACATCATTAGGATTAGTTATGATGTAAGAATGCTCTGCCAGAAATGAAAGTGCATCTTCTATATCGTCAGTATCTAGTACTGTGCGATTTTCTAGTTGAGCGACAGAAGCACTTTTTTCACTAAACAAACACAAAGCCGAAAGCACTATTAGCGCATTCGGTTTAGCATCTATAAGATCAAGGCTAGTCTGCATTATAAGTTTGTGCGTTTGAAGCAAGTGAAGACTGTAGGATTTTTAGGATTCCCGGCAGCAGCGTGAGGAAGATTATGCTTTTTGATCGCAGCGTAAGCCTTTGTGAAATCATCCTCATCAATACATTCGACGATTCCGTTTTCTTCCACATCAGGATACTGCTGCTCACTAAGACCAATATCATCCTTCTCCCACCGTTTCCACATCATGTAGGCAATGTTACCTACCTGATCTACTCGTCCTCTAACATAATAAATCACAGGCCGAAGATCAGTAGCTAGCAAGCTTGGGCGTACCTGTAAAAGCACGCGCCAAGGTTGTGCTTCAGCTGATCCAGCTAAAATTTGTTTTCTCTTTGGAGAGTTACTCATTATCTCTATTATATCTGTTTTTCTTTAAAAACTTTTTGCGTCTCTCAATCTGTTCTTCTCTAGACCGGCGCAAGTCTGCAAATCGAACGACCATGTTTCTGCCGAATAGATCTGGCTTTTCATGAAGCTGCGCAATGGCATTTCGCGCATCCTCAAAGCTAGCCATCTCAACAAATCCAAAACCTTTGTGCTTTGGAGTCTTGTAAATTCTCGGCAGGTATACATCGAGCACCTTGCCTGTGGTGCCAAACATATTTCTCACGTCTTCCTCAGTCACTTGAAAGCTTAAGCTACCTACATAAAGACGACACTTTGGGTCGGATTCAAATTGCATAAACTAATGTGCGCCAGACTAGTAGAATTAAGACTTAGGCGCAACTCTTTTTTTACGAGTTTTACGAAGATTATTCAGAATGGAAATAAACTCCATTCTGTTGTCTCCAATGGCGATCCAGATATGCTCGAGCGCATGAAGACTATCCTCAGGCAACTCAGTGTAATCTGGAACATGTTTCATAAGAAACTGCGCGACATCATCTAAATATTTATTCTTTTGTACAATCATAGTATTTACATCCATATTAGTTCTCAACGGGGCTCATAGGCAACTCAGCCCAATATTGAAAGTGAATGTCACGAATAGCAAATATTTTTTCTGTGTCTTTCCATTCATCTTTTGCTGGATCATAATATAGAACAGCAGGTTCTGAATAGTTTTCAACAGCAACAATATAATAGCCTTCCTTTTCAGGCTTACCATTTTTATACAGGTTCCAACGAATTGAAGAAGTAATATAAGCTTCCTTATTACCAGCTCCCTCAATAGTCAGTGACTGCATTCTTAATTTATCTTTCTCTTTAATCCCGGTCATCCAGTATTTGAGAGGCATCTCGCGCAGAAACTCACCAGGCGTTGGGACTGCCCCCAAATCCTCCATGATATGCTGCGTGATAACTGACCTTGTGCAGACATCTACGCCGTCAGACTTTCTTTTGAATGACGAACCTATAAGCTGCTCAAACACATGGATACCGAAAGTATTATGCAATAATGCACGGTGACGCCAGTCGGCCAGGAACAGCTTTGAGCTGTCCATGACCGTATGGATGTGCAGATAATCGTCTGCAGTCCCACCGAAACGAGCTGCAGACGACTTACTGTGTTGAAGTGGATCTCCCATTATTCTTTCCTCAATACAAATGTTTGACCGACAGGTGGTTTCTGGAATTCCTCAGAAATTGATGCCCACAACAAAGGCAGACGGCATTTCGTCGGATACGGACCCATCATGTCAGTTAAATAAATGATTACTGCAGCGCCTGGTACTTTCTCCGCAGCTTCTACGCCAGGGACAAAGTCAGTGCCGCCCCTACCTTTAAATCCACCCTCTCGCTTGATGATTGAGTAGAAATTATCGAAGGGACGTACATCTATTTTCTGATGAACAACTGCGTCGCAGGTAATTAAGGTAAGATCACAACCCACCTTTTTGCGAATTGTTTGGATCTCGCCTGCGAAGTATTCACAAAGCTCATCATCAATAGAACCAGAGGTGTCGACCACTACCACAATCTTCCTGATCCCGGGCTTAGGGCGGAATGCAGGGAAAAAGGGCACGGTACACTCACTACAAGTCTCTTTGTAAAAAGAGTCCAGAATTATAGAATGGCGCGACGGGCGGTATGGCTGCACATGAGTAACAGGCATAACGGCATCGCTAATAAATCTACGAAGAATATGACGCCAAGGAGTTCTGGTAGCTGGTATGTCGAACAGAATCTCTTTCATGATACCGCCAGGCCTATCGCCAGCAGCAGCACGTTTAACTCTATTCTCCCAGTTACGAGCTTCTTCTCTAGAATCAGGTTTAACGGGTTCTTTGCCGCTAGCTTTATCTTTATCACCAGAGTTTCCTGGTAATTCAATATCCAGCATGCCTTTACCATTACGAGGCAAACTCTCACCAAATTGATCTACAGATGCAATTTCGCCTTTCTCGATGGCAGGCATAATCTTATTGTCCATCAGATGGGCAAATAGACTTTCCACATTCCATTTATGAGGAGGCTTAGCAGTAAGCTCGTCTTCCTTCAATAGCTTATCAAATGTAATGATTCCAATATCAGGTTTGTTGACCCAGGAATTTAAATTTTGCATACTGAAGTGAATAATCGCGTCAGCAGCCCAATTGAATACTTCACTGGACCAAGGCAACCCAGCAGCTTGTCTAGCTTTACGAAGGGCCAAGCCACGCTGCGGATGACGCAGCGCGACGTGGAGAACCTCATGGATCAATACAAATGCTTGAGCCTTAGGACTTTCCTTGAAAAGTCTAGGACCAAGCCAGATTGATCTACCATCAGTAAAGCCAAATTCCTTGCCGTGCTGATCTTTGGGATCAATTATATAATACTGCGGCAGCAGAGCCACGCCAGCAAAACCAGGACTTTTGGTAATGCAGTATTTTCTTACTCGGTCTAGGTCCGCATACAGCTTATGATCTGGCTTTAATGTTTTTACAGCCATTATTTTTCCTTACCGTTAGATGAAACAGAATAGACATCCTTGATCTTATCATAATTATCAAGGAACTCCTTACTCTCCATCAGTTGATTATCGAGCTTGGATTTAATAGCCTTTTCCATCAGCAACTCCATACCCAGAGACATACAGTCAGCGGCAGGCAGATCCTTGGCACGTTCAACCGTGATATCCAAGAATTTAATTGCCTTACGCATTTCTGTCAGATCAGAGGCATAAGCTACCAAGGAATAAGTCAGACCATAGAGACTAGGAATAGACTTCGGTACGATCTTACCGAATTCCTTATCATCCATTGCCAGAATTTTCTCTGGGGACGGAAGATCCTTCATCTCCTCAGCAGTGAGGAAAAGATCAGCAGCAGCAGATTTACCAACAAGACCCTCTACAAGAGGTTCAGCGATAGAACGGTTTTGTACTCCGACACTGTGAAGAATCGAAGATGCTCGAGCCCAGGCGCGCGGATTGGGACCAATCAAATCACCGCGATCCAACTGAGAATCAGTTTGTTCCAGCAGGTCACCCTTAAGCTGGATCAAAGTAATAATACTGTTATGGATGCCGTTAGCCAGCGCCCACTCGATCCAGGACCGAGGCTCCGCCTGCACAGAAATATGAAGCAAGCGAGAAGCCAAAGCAGTACCCATCTCATAAGCAATTGCACCGTCCGCAGGACCGTTACCGGCAGCACAGACATAGCAATTATCAGGCAGTTTGTAACTACCAATACGCCGGGACAGGAGGAGCTGATATGCAGAAACCTGCAGACGCGGCTCGGCACCAGTCAACTCGTCCAGGAAAAGAAGAGTTGGTGGCGACTCAGGTCCAGGCAGGAATTCAGGCGGATAATAAACCATCCGCTTGCTTGCTGCGTCTGGATACTGAATACCGCGAAGATCTTGAGAATCGATCTGAGTCAGCATCAGAATTTCCAGGTTCATATTATTGGCCTTAGCCAACTGCTCCACAATATCAGATTTACCAATCCCGGGTCTGCCATGGAAGAAGAACGGAATATTCCGCATCTTAACCATTTCATTTGCCAGTTCATAAGCCCGCTTGGGGCTAACAGAGTCGATGTTTAGGTTTGCCATTGTTATTTGATTTTAGATGCCCAATCACACAAATCCTGATTTTCAGAATTATCATTAACCAATTTTCTAAAGAACATTTTAGCTGAGAATCGCTCATGTGCTGTAGGCTTAGGTAGCACTACACTCAGCGCAGAAGGTACAAATTTAAAGTGTTCCGGTGCGTTTGCTAGATGTCTAAATGCAAGTGCAATCGGATCTCTATAAGATACATCAAAAGAAGGATGCAGATCAATACAGTACATACCTCTCGGTGTTTCTGTATCGCGTTTATCTGTCTGCCCTATGAGGACAAAGTTAAACACATCCTTATCTTTCCAGAGCTCGTCTGGAGCAGTCGCATAAAAAACATTCATGCAAACTGATTGAATGTGGTCTAGCCACTTAATAAATTCTTCGCGCTCTTCTAAGGTAGGTGCAGCAATATCACATAATTCTTTATTATATTTTAAATAAGGAAGCCGTTCTTCTTCTGGGGTAGGATTCATATTTTAGTTTAGTAGACCTTCAACATTAGCTTTGCCCAATATGTGGGCTAATTTTTTAATTTCCATTTTAGCGCAGATTTGCTCATGCGCGGATGGCGCAGCAACTGTAAATGTTAATCTGCACGAACTCTTGTAATATGCTGACTGTCTATCATAAGGACCGTCATTATATTCCCAAGTATAACCGCAAGGCTGATTATCTGATAGAGCAGCTTCAAATGCTGCATCTATAGCTTCAAGTTTACTAGCATCTAATTTTTCTTTGACGGTACCCCAATCATCGTATGCCATGTTATCATAGTCTATACTGGCAGCTTCGCCGTCATCCCTAGAACTGTTAACTTCAATATCAACAGACGCTGTATCTTTCCAAGCTTCCATAGGAATGGATGCATGGCAGATTAAAGTTAACATACGTTCAAGATTTTCTTCTGATCCGTACAAGAAATGAACTTCTTCTGATTCCAGCAAGTCCGCGTCAATGTATGGATCATCTTGATCTTCCTTGAATTTATCGACTATTTCATCTGCAGCATATGACACTTCTTTTGTATCAAACAAAGCACCGTTGTCCAGCTGAGGATCTAGCTCAAATATTTTCGAATATCTATCATATGAACTGCTGCTGGCAGATTCGATGAAAGAAGGACCATGAAGTTTGTAATGAAATTTTAAATCATCACAATCAGCGATGTATCCTTTGTACTCATTTAGAATCTGAATAGAATGAGAGTCGCCAGATAGACTAGAAAACCGAATGACCACCCAGGTATCTTTTACTGGGAAATGGACGTACAGGATTTCGTCGCCAACTTCGTCATCAACAGGATGATAAACCTTCCACTGAAGATTTAAATTAACCTTAGTTAAGGTAAGTTTATTTAAATCAACAAAGAAATTATTATCATTTTTAGTAGTGTACCAAGCAAACAAACTCTCTGCAATAGTACCTTTGCCTGTGTTATCTGCGATCTTATTTACAATATTAGAATCTAGTGGCTCAGAAAATGGAGGGCACTTGAAAGCGTTACCATTATCACTTGTAAACTTCAAATCTAGTCTAGCAGGAACTAGTTTTAGTTTACCTTTAACTAAGAGCTTAGCTTCTGTATCTGGTACAATACTGCTTTCTCTTTTAAGATACACATTTTCTCTCTTAACCGGCTCCCCGGGATTATCTGGCTGCACTTCTATTGATAATGCAGTATTATCATGGTGATTTTTATCAAATATATTTAAGTATTTAAGACATCTGATCAAATCATTGACTTGATCATGAAAATTTACTTCAGGTTCCTGCGTCGTACTCATTCAGTAGTATTTTTTGTTTTTTGTCTGGGTCTAAATTAAGATCTCGCAGACTCTCTTTTTGCTTCGCACAAAAACATGGGTTTAGCGAATTGCATGGTCCTTCGTTCCAGGGACATATGCCTTCTTGAATCATTCGCGCCATTAGTTTGTCTCTGACATTTTCTAAATCCCAGATGTAACTTTTGTCATCAGCAACATAGAGCGTCCTGTTCAATTTTTTCCTTGTCTCGCTGACTTTCTTAAGGTGGTTCAAAAACTTCCACGTTAAGAAGGAAAACAATAGGATAAGTAAAATAAATGCAGGGCTGAATATCAGACCTATGACGGAAATTACCGTACCTGCTAAACATACACCAGCTAAAAATAAGCTGGCGATAATATGCTCGTTTAGTTTGTTAACTAAACTTCTACCTTTTAGTTTCGAGAATTGATCGTCGCCCATGCTGCATGTTACACAGACATGGGCGACTGACAAGATTACATTTCATCGTCTGCCGCAGGAACTAATTCCTGGACAGATTTTGGAGAGTAATCGACGTGATCAACGAAGCCTTCATCTTCACCAAGAAGATTGAAGTCTTCGATTAATGGGCGAGATACCTCTACTGGCTCAAGTTTGAGCGTAAGAGATTTCAAGCCAACCAGCTGCTGAGCTTGAATGGTAATCTCGAGATTACCATCAACTTCGCTCTGCGATACTTGACCTATTTGCATGCCATCGGCAGATAGCCTAGCCACTAATGACTGTGTGATGAGTTCTGCATTCATGGGTTATACTTTTAACTGTTAATTAATTAAACAACTTGTCAACATAAAAACTTTCAGACACTATAAAAATATCTGATTAATAAGTTATGTCAACATAATTATATAACACAAGAAGAAGCTATGTATCCTGCAAATTACCCAGCTCTTTTAGCTTGGTGAAGGTAAGCTCCATTATGTCCCTAAACTCTTCTGTTGTTAGCTTTTCCTTAGTCGCCTCAAAGAAGACTTTCTCAAATGAAGTGTCAGAGCGGAGAGCCAGCTGTTGCCTACGCTTTTTAAGAATACGCTGAAGTGCAGCAATTGATTTATTAGTCTGCGCTCTAGCAAATATAGATCGCTTTACGCGAGTATAATCTACGTCTAGACCTTGCTTCTCTCGTATAGTAACTACTTCTAATTGCTGTTTGATACTTGCAGATTTTTCCTGCAACTTATCAATTAGAGTCTCAAGTTCATCGATACTTTCTGGAGGGTTATTCTCCGGGTCTATGGGAAGTACCTCATAGGTTGGTTTTGTTTTGTTTTTATCGCTCATACGCTACAATGGTTGCAGGGGAGGGATTTGAACCCTCGATCTTCTGGTTATGAGCCAGACGACTTAAACCACTTGTCCACCCTGCAATTAAATTGATGTGGCGGGAAGGGTGGGATTCGAACCCACGGTACCTTACGGTACTTCGGTTTTCAAGACCGACGCAATAGACCGCTCTACCACCTTCCCAGGTTATGTAATAGTTTCATCTTTGGTGATGTCAAATGTATTATTTGAATGAATGCGAATTTGATGACTTAAGAAATGCATGATTTTACCGCCATTTTTTAATATGACGGTGTATTGATCATTCTCATGCATGCCTGTATCTTTTACGTACCACACGTAGCCTACGCCAAGTGGAGTATGCGCCAGAACAGGGTTCTTAAATTCGTGTATCATTTTCTAGACCTAAGCCTACGACGCGGCTCATAGCGCTTAAGCGCTTCTTCCGCACTATACTCAGGAGTATAATCAGGATCTGCTTTCTTATTAGCAACCTCCGTATACTTCTCAATTTTAAAGTTCAGTTGTTTACCGCCATCACGCTGCCAGACTAGAGTCAAAGCCATACGCGCTAGTTCATGGTCGCCGTAGCAGGTTACACCTTTTTCGGTGCCTACCCACCAACCATCCTTGTGCCTGATAGCCTCCCACCCAACCCGGTTAATCGCAATCAGATCATCCAGTTCTTTTTTGTTTTTCTTGCTCATAGTTCAAACCATTTATTTAATGGTGGAGGTAAGGAGATTCGAACTCCTGACATCCAGCTTGCAAAGCTGGCGCTCTACCAACTGAGCTATACCCCCTGATGGTACCCGGTGACGGAATCGAACCGCCGACCTTGTCCGTGTAAAGGACCTGCTCTACCGCTGAGCTAACCGGGCATGTATTCGTTTAGCATTTATGAAATCACAGTCAAGAATTAATAGAAAAATTATATCAATTCTTTAAGCTTATAGTTAGCTTCATCTTTTTTATAGTCATAGATCATCTCCATGACTAGTTTACCTTTTACATATTTCGCGTTACGAGTTATTAAAGGATTGCCGCTTCTATCTGTTTTAAGTACTTCGCTACAATGCTCAACGCCTAAACGTGCCGAAGATACAGTAGGTGCTTTAACTTGTTTACGCGGTATATTTACTGAAACAACAAGCGCCGGAGCCGCAGGTGTTTCTATTGGTATTTTCCTTGGACGCCCTCTAGGTCTTTTGGGCACCTCTATAACAGGAATAGGATTTTTGCGAGGCCTGCCTCTTTTTCTTTTTATTACTTCTTCCATATGAATGACAAAGATAAAAAGGCGGGGATACTATTAAATATCCCCGCCACGAAAATCAACGATAGAAGTTAATATAAGCACCGCCAGTGGCACCAACTAATGCTTGTAACTGCTGGGGTCTTTCGTCCGCAACAATACCTGCATGCAGTTTGATGCCCTTAAGATCATCTCTTTTAAGGTTACAACTGCAACCGCCATCAGTAACCATAAAGATTTCTGGCTTAGCGAACTGCATTGTATCCTTTAGGCTTTCGATATGTTCGACGGCGCTTTTGATAGCGACATCGAAGTTTGTACCGCCGCCATCATACTGCTCGGTTTGAAGAATCTTGGAAATAGATGATTGAGCTTTAGCTTTGTCATCTACGAACGTGACGTCGTAAACTGAAGTGTCAAAGAAACGCCAATAGACATTAGCATCCCCCTTAGCCACAGCCATAAGACGATTCACAAGAATACCTGCCGCCATGTTAATACGTGTATGCCCGTCCTCAGTCATAGAACCGGAACAGTCGACTAGAACATAGAGTAGTTGTTTCTTTTCAAGGAAGCGACCACGTTCACGAATCATATACTGATTAGTAACGGCTCTATAATTAAACAGGTTTGGAGTAACAGCTTTTTGGGCGTACTGAGATGCTTTAATTCTGGCTAATTCGCCATAGTTTTGCATAGTACGGTTTCTAACCTGACTGCCTTCTACATCGGGAGTAAACTCCTGAATTTTGGAGGTTCTAAGTTTAGAGAAAGCTTTCATCTTTCTGCTGATACTAAGAATCTCCGCAAGTTGACTGTCAGCAAGATGCATAGCATTTTTGAGAATGCGTTTGCCTTTGGCTGTGAACCCTGTCTCTGTGCCTGGAGACATGCACTTACCGCCTTGACCATTTTGAGGTTCTTGCCCCTCTTCTTGTTCTGGCTTATTTTTAAGATCTGCAATCTGGCTGAGCAAATCCTGCTCATCAGACGACATATTTCTGGCTGTCTCCAGATTATCTTTAGCCTGATTCAGATTATTTGTATCTAACAGGTCTTTCAGAATATCATCACTGTTACTAGCTTCAGATGGCGCGTTGTTACCGTAGCGCTGCTTAAGTAGTAAATTAATGAGATTCACAGACTGTTCAAGCGGAGTATTCCCGGGAACATCGATGCGTTCCATGGAATTAATCGTATGCTGTACTCGTCTTGCTAGAGTCTCTTTATCTTTGAAGAAATCATTTCTAGCATCCATAAAATTATCGTAAGCTCTATTATTATCGCTTCTGATAAATTTATGTTTCTTACCTGTGAATTCTTTTCTTATTTTAGTGGATTCCCACTCCTGCTGAATCTTATCCGCGATCTCAGATTGAGAAAGGAAATGACCTCCAGCAGTTATATTACATACGTCCCTGACAAAATCAGGGACTTTGAGTTTTAGTTCAGCTTGATCTGCCGCCGCCTGAATCGAGTGATCAGACGGCGGCAAGTAGCCGCTAGCTACTGTGATTTGCATGTTATTGTGGGAGACGGATTGCGTCACGGGCTGCGAACAAGCATTTTGTAGAATACTCGTCAGCGCTGCACATAAGCTCGTTACGCTCATTGAAGAGCGTATCAGGAACAGAGATGTTGGCCACCTTTTCCTTTAGAACAACAAGACGGCGAGAGGTCATACACCACTCGATCACCTTTGTAATTGTACCATTGCCGATTTTCTGAATCTCGGCACCGATTTGATTTCCAACGTCTGTAAGCTGTTGACGTGCAGCAGCCTCAGCCATATGCCTTGCGATGTTCTCCTGGAACTTCTTTGTAACCTGCCCGAAACCAGCCACATTACGCAGAGAAGAGAAATCTACCGGCTCAATTTTGTCAGAGCCTCTAGAGATAGAAGCCCCATAAAGAATATCGACACACTTCATCGCAGTACGCGGAGAAATGAAGTCGCCATTATTAAAGCACTCTTCCAGAAGACGTGACAAGGCCACACGGGTTTCATCCGCCATGGCGTATGTCTTGGGATGCTTAACCAGAAGATTATAATAAGTTCCGGCATTATATTTCTCCCAAGCAACTTCTTGCCTAAGCACAAAACGCTCGAGTAGAGCACGATAGGTCTCGCCCATTTCTGCAATCTCATCAGGATTGCGGTTTGTACAGGCGATAATCAATTCTGTACTCATAGGATAAGACTTACCAGTCTTGGCCAGGAATCCGGCCTGAATAGTATGCTTGAGCGGCAGCAAGCAGAAGGCTGGCGCATCGAACAACTCCTCGAACACCGCGACTGGGTATTTAAGGAAGCTGTTCTCCACGTTGAACCACATCTCCGGGTCAGTTGGAGAATTGAGCTTGCGGAAGTCAATACCGCCCCAGAGCGCGTCCTCCGTAAGACCCTCGCCAAAAGACTGGATCAAAGTAGAAGAATTAACTGGGTCGTTACGATTCCAAAGACCAAGCCCTTCAAGCGCAGCCTCCACCATCTCCGACTTACCATGACCGCCAGGGCCGTAAAGAATCACATTTTGTTTGCTGTAGATTGCAGATGCAAGAATGTCAGCAACAGGGTCAGTATATACAAATTTAGTTTTAAGAATGCTGTTGATCTTATTTTTAAGATCTGGGGTTTTCCTGAGGGTTTCAAGGACTTGATTGCGACTCATGCGATGTTTTTTTGAATAGTTGTGTTGCGTTGGCGTAAAGCTTTTTCCAAGCTTTGAGATTTATAAACGGACTAGCATGTTTTTCAAAACCAATCCAATCTGCTGGGTTTATTACCCATATATCTAGATGTTCACTTATATTTATAAGAGAAAGTATGTCTTCTTTTGATAAGTCTATCGCATTGGATGTACCATTGATTGTTTCCCAGAGCTGTATTTCAAAACCTCGGTACCACATGTGTTTCTTTTTATTAACACATATACTTCTTACCTTTTCTAAAAAATATAGCTGCATTAATTTGCTGCGCTGTATTTTAGATAAATTTCTTTCTACTCGCTCGCTAGTTAAACTTACATCTAACGACTCACTTCTGCCTACATCAAAATTTTGACTGGCAGGATATAGGTTTACCATTTGCCACACACTGGCGCTACATTGAAGACAGACTCGCTCCTCAATTTGAAGTACTAACTTACTCGTATCGCAATAGAAATCATGAAGTTCATATGTAGTCATGACTTCATTACAATCTGCGCAGATTATAGAGTTAATTAGCATCGTCGCTAGCTTCGGACAATATATAGGAAGTTTCAGCAAGTAAATAGATTAATACCTGCGACAGTCTAAACACTATGTGATGATTAAATGTATCGCAAACATTAATATCCTTACTCTTTGACAGCTTAATCGAAGATTCAAGCGATTTTGCTGTTTTATTGGGATAAGTATCAACGAGTTTCAAAAGCGCGTGATACAACCCATCATAAATTTTAGCCAGTTCTATGTAGGATACATTACCCGTTGAAATGAAATAATTAATGATGGCGTCTACCTCATCAGTTAGAAACATACGAAAAAACATAAAGTTATTCCGCATTTGATTCCTATAACTAATGAAGTTTTCGTCATCAAAATTAATCATAAAATTATAGGGTGGTACTCCGGGTGTACTATATCACTTAATGGCGTGTTGAAAAGGTGCTTACACATCCATAGCGAGTCTATTACACCATACTGACTATTATGTAGAACAATTGCTGTAGCAAATTTTAAGTTGAATGGCAAGCCACAGTAAGCATTGCCTTTAGCTCTTTTATTATTCCACACAGGATCATACACTTCTTTTGTTTCCCGGTTAACGCACCAGGCATGCTGCAGCGGAATGCTTAACTGTTCAGTACAAGCATAACCTTCGCAGTAGATAAATATAGGATCACTTTCTGCAAGGCGGAACGCCGCCTGATAACAGTAACCTAAACTACCTTTATATTTATGTGTATGATTAATGTTCTCAAAAGGAATATAAAGATGCTCCATACCTCGAGTGGCCGCTGCATCTAATAGCGAAGTAGATGCAGAAATCGGGGGAGTTTCCTCCCCCGATTCTACGCGTCCTAAAGTTCTACATTTCGCTATGGCTTTTACATACTCATATAGCGAATGTATTGTGTTCATTAAAATATGAAGAAGAATATTTGTAGAGCTATAATCGCAACACCAATGCCCAACGCGGCATTGATGAAGAATTCTTTAGCACCGCTACCACGTACCCAATCTAAAATATCGGGCGGTGTATTTTTGTATTCCATATTAGGAGCCATATCATTTATTACCTTAGAGGTGTAGTATGAAGGATACCAAAACTCTTTTGGTAATTCGGATACCCATCTAGGTTTAGATATGTCAGTGAAATTGAGCTGAGATTTAAGTCGAGCTCTCTCCTGCTGAATTTCTGATATTTCAGCTCTGAGATCTTTTTCTCTTTCGACTAACTCGTCGAGTCTACTATAAATATCATCATACACAGCGGCATTCATCGCTTGCTTATTTCACCCTTTTTATAGGCGTCCAGAATACTATCCCGAATCGCCTGGTACATTTCTTTTTCTGCAGCTTTCTTTTTGGGAGATACACGCATAGCCAGTTTCATGACCATTTTTGCGTTATCTGTCTGCCCCATACGGAACATAGAGCGAGCACCTTGCAACTTGTACATTTTCACACGATATTGCACCTGCGAGCAGGTGAGTCCCGTGTAGAATGCGACGGCTTCTGTGGCGAAGCCGAAAAGCACAAGACGAATTACTTGGTAGTTGATTGCGATATCGCGCTGAGAGGCCTCAGACTCGGTAAGCGCAGACGAACGAATTTCCGCATAAGGCGGTTGACTTGTTTTAAGCATTTGTTTTATCCTTTGATTTCTTGACAGGTTTCAAGAGCAATCTGCACAGCTTTGATATTAGTACCGCAGCATGGGCAGAACTTAAGTTCAACATTAGAATTATTAGAAGCCTCTTGGTTGAAGCCAAAATCCTCTACTAGGCTACGAGAATGCTCGCCTGTTTTACCAGCACGAATATCCTCAACTACTTTGGTCACCAGCTTTTCACGATTTTTATTCTTGACCTTATTAATGAATATCTTTGGATTAGCTCTGTGTTGTGCTACCCACTGGTAAATATTGATTCCCTTGGAATCAATACGTTTAGCGATGGAAGCAACGCTCTCGCCTTTTTTGTAAGCCTTGACCGCCTCAAGCTTAGTTTCTAAGCTAAATGTTTTGCGATTTTTATTGGGTTCATCTGTTTTTGTAGATTGCAGAGTTTCCATGTTTTTGTTTATTTTTGGTTGTTTAGTTAGCGAACAGTCTTCCTACTAATTTCTTTGAATCATCTGCTTTCATCCACTTAACAGGATCAAAGCTAGAAATTCTATCGTCAGAACCCCGGGAAAAGGACATCGACCCCATCCAGCGCGACTGACTTTTATCAGCATTAATTTTAGTTACAGCAAAGGTAACCGCCTCAATCCTTGTAATTTTATCACAAGGAATACCATTCTTAAAATCAGAAAGAGCTTGCATAGCTTCTTCCTGACTATTGAATTCTTCCATCTTGTACATCCATGCTTCAGATACGAAGCAGTGACTATCAGGCTGGAAAGTTGCAACAGCAGTAGATATGAGATTACTCAGTTCATCTTTTCCTTCTTCGCTGTCTATAAGAGAAGAAGGGACTTTGATGGGCTGAACATCACCACCCTTTTCCATAATAAAAACAGGCGGAACGCCATTTTTATTATGGAACATTTCTGTGGTGAATTTAATAAGTGTCCCGATATAATCAATATCAGGAGCATCGTCTCCCATGCTGTCAGCCAGACTAGAACGTCGACTCGGGTTGATTCTCATTGCTCGAATTGGAATGTACCGCTGCGTTTTTATCCACTAGTTGAAGAATACCGTCTTCAACTAAACCATTAAATATAGGTTCGATTTCTCGAAGTTTTGCACAGAGCATAGACATCCAATTCACTAACTCCTCAGGCGGGCGTGTAAGAAATTTATCTTTCAGCTCTTCTTCGGTAAGATGTTCAACCTCTACATTATCCCACTTTCCATTACGGATAGCACGAAGGTAAGCGCCAGTCATAATTTTTTATTGGCAGGATTCACAATCAGGATTATCAATACTACAAGCAGGACCTAAGACCTCACCTGCAAATATATCGTCATCATCAATAGAGGAAATAACTTTGGGCTTTTCCTCGTCATTAGAAATCCAATCAACTCCTTGTCTTTTTAGTAAATCCTGGACTTGAGGGTTTACGTTTAAAAAGTTTACGAAGTCGATTAGAGGCTGGGTCGTCGGGGCTTTCGCTATTGCTGGTTCCGTCTGATCTGGAGGTCCCTCCCCGGGAATCCAGTTGTGGTTCTGTACTAACTGGTTGTGAGCATCCAGTAGAATTAGTTTGAGATTTTTCATCATTTGATTCTTGCGGTTGTAAAAACGATTGTCTAATTTTTTTGATCTCTTGAATATATTCACATACCTCTTTGTATTCAGCCTGCGTCAAAAATCTGCAGCTGGTAAACATAGGCATACCATTAATAGCTCTTGGACCGGCAAGATTCATGTACTCATATATTGCGCCGATATCTTCAGGGAAGTCTTCCTTTTTACAGAAGAGCAATACCATAAAGACAAGTGTAAGGTCAGTATTTGGATTTCTTACTGCCCAAGATCCAAATACTTTCCCTTCCACTATATCCAATGCTAGAGCACGAAGATTAAGCTTCGGCGGAGTCGGCATGGCAGTTGCCGCCGCAGCAGGTTTCTTCACCTGTTTGCGTGCAACCTTCTTCCGATGAGCCTTCGGCTTCGCTTGAGGTTTCTTCTTCATTGCTTACTAGAGCTGCGCGTTGCATGAAACTGTGGATGTGCATCGCCATTGTCTGAGCAGGGCTCAACATAATTTTTTCATCTGCACTCGACTCCTGAGGCAGCTCAGGATCAAATGCATAGTTCATGTTGATTGCGCCTTCTTTGCCTTCGACGTCTTCGATAGTAATAATAACTTTAGCCATTTTGTTTGAGTTTGATTTTCTAACCGAGTTTATTTTTTGTACTTATTTAATAAGTAACACTAACGATAAACACCCAGGTATTACCCTGGGTGTTTGGATGATAGCCTTAGCGGCGTATCAAATTTATATAACACAACAAACTACCCTATATCAAAAGGGAATGTCGTCGTCAGCACCTTGTGGCGTTTGATAAAGCTGGACGCCAGACTGTGTCGTAGATGGAAGGGGCGGCGGACGCTTAATCGTGGGAGGCGTGGATTTATCTTCAGCACCTTTGCGATTCAACGCACCGGGAAAGTAGAAGGACTCAACGCGAACCTTCACAGCTTCACGCTTTTCATTAGTCTTACTATCTTCCCAGGTTTGCCACTGCAGTGAACCTACCACAGTGATAGTATCACCCTTCTTAAAATATTCATGAATAAGTTCTGCGGTTTTACCCCAAGCTTCGCATTTAAAGAAATGAGCTTTACCTGCAGGAGAGCCAGAAGATTTTAGGTTGTTAGCAATTGAAAAATCAACTACCTTAGAACTTCCTTCTGCCCCTTTAACTTCTCGGATCGCAGGATCAAAAGTTAAATTTCCACCCAGAACAACATGATTAGGACTTTGCCAATACATAGATTTAATGATATAAGTTAATGACGTCACCACTATAGCTTCGCCATGCCTACCATACTTGAAGAGAATTACCGCCCAGTCAAGAAAGAAAAACGTAGTCTTTTACCAGAATTACGTGCCCTTTCAAAACACCTGGAAGAATTGGAGTCTGATATGGCTGCATTCTGGAAAATGAATCCTGCGCTCCTAATGCTAATTCGGGACGATAAAATATCCAGAATCAACCCGGCGTGGGAAACGCATCTAGGTTATTCCCAAGAGTATATCATTGATAAAACTATATATGACTTGGTTAACGAAAAAGACAGAGTAAAACTATTTGATACAATTCATAAGCTTAAGACTGGGGATCAACCGCAAACAGTCATATTTAGATGTAGGCATTATGAAAAAGATGAGTGGACCTTCGTAAAAATGAGCTTATCTTACGACTCCAGCTCTGACTCGGTATTTTGCACGGGCTGGCCATTACTTTCCAAATGTAACGACTGCCCCTTTTTAACTTAAAATGCCAGACCAGCAAATTCCAGATTCTTGGACTCACTACCAAAAAATGGTGTTATCCGAATTAGAAAGACAAGAAGAAAAGCAAGATCAATTAGGACGTGATCTCACGGATCTTCGTTTGCTCGTTGCTAACATGTCAGCAGTGTTAAATCAGAATACCGAATCTATTAAAGATTTATCAAAGCAGATTAAACAGTTTGAACAAAGTGCCGCGACGCAAGCTACAGACATTACACTGATTAAGTATAAGATCGGCGTAGCTGCGTCAGCAATCTCTACCGCGCTTACATTCCTGGTGCAAATAGGAATGAAGTGGTTAGAGAAAGGCGGTAATTAATCTCCGTCTTCTAAAGCAAGAGGTTCTTTAGGAACAGATACAACATCTGTATCAATTACTTTGTGAGGCGTACAACATCCACAGCAACCGTGGACATTTAGATAAGCACGCCCCATTCTTACATTAAAGGCTGCGTCGTCTGGGTCTGGATGACCAACACCGTGTTCAGGGCATAACCGCTCCATCACACCTTTATCACCACGCCAATACATAGTCCAGCTACGCATATGGTGATTAGAAGGATTGTGAATACAACAATGCTGCCCTGCACATTTAGACGCATCATGAGTCACAATTACTTGATCCTCACTTATTCGCCAGGTGTTAGGCTTTTTAAGTTTAATAGGATAACTTTTAACTATTTTTTTCTTAGTGGTCATAAGCGCCGCAAGCTTTTAACATGAAGAAAACAAATAGACCGAAGAAGAGGCAGACTGCCCCAACTCGACCATTCGCTTCCTGCTCATCAGGTGTTTTAGGATAATGCTTCATGCTAATCAAGCGGTTACTTTATCAGTCCACTCTACATAGGTAGCAAGATCATAAAGAGGAATTCTGCAGGAAACAGTTTCACCATTATTATAATCTACTCCTGTGATTAATCCATTACCTGCAAACTCAGTCTGCATATCCCATCCCGGAGGATTAAATGAGAATAAAGGTTTGCCGGGAGTAAGGAGACCTTCATCATCTACAAGTAGAGAGTCTAATAGATTATTTTCAGGGTCTTCATTAAAATTACCGGCAACGGCAAATAAATCACATCCGATATTATTGTAAATATCCTGGATGCCTTCTCCTAGTTCGACTTCTTTAATAAGACGATTTTCTGCGTCAATGAGGATAGCTCTATGTTTTGTCATATTATTGTTTGTTTTGTTTTACTAGAATTTTAAGCGTGGGTGATTACGTATAAGCAATTCAATTCAGGTCTACTCGCCCGGGAAAAGAAATCCTGACCATTATATATTCTCTCCACTTTATATTTGGGATCATTTAATATTTTCTTAGGTCCGTGTATGGAGTCATTACCATAGACAATATATTTTTTAATGTTTGGCAAGAACTCAGATTCTTTTAGACCGTACTCAGAGCCTTGCCCTTGAAGTTTATCTGCTTCATCAGGAGCTACATATTGTGTGACCCACGAACCAAACACAACTTCAGGTTTAAATTGATCGATAGCAGCCGAAGCTTCTAAATTAATTACATTCTTACCATAATTAACAATAGGCTGGCCTAATGCTTGATAGTACAAGCGGACCATAGGGTCGTTCTGAATCATTGAGTCAGTGCTAGGTATATTTAAAGCCCGCCCAAAAACACCACATCCAGCTCCAACCTCAATACTTTTATTTTCAACTAAATGAGGTTTAATTACTTCTATAAGTTCTTTAGTAGGAATACCGTAAATTGCATTTTTATGACACCACAACTGCAAGTCTAGGTAGTCAATTTGTAGGAGATCTGCTGAAGATAGAACTTGCAGTTCTCCATCTTTTAGTAGAATATCGTTGAGATATTCAACGGGTTTATCTTGATAGACACGGATTTGCATATTAAGTTACTAACTGAATTACGTTTTTATTTTATGGAAAAATTAGCCACCAAACTTCGCTACATGCAGTTCTACGCGCACAATGCTCACAACATGTGTAAAGGCGATACTTTCTTCTCTGACCATGAAGAACTTGGAGGTCTTTATGGTACTTACGAAGGATTATATGACAGCATCGTAGAGCGTATGATCGGCACAGGCCAGACTATTGATTTAGTTAAAGTACAGACCGAAGCTGTTAAAATGTTAGATAGCGATGCTACGCCTACAGACTTTAATACAGCTTTTAACGCCTTACTCACCTGCGAGCAAGATCTTTGCAAATTGATCTCAGATGCTAACGAGGGAGCGTCTCTCGGCACTCAAGACTTACTTCAAGCAATGTGCAATGACTCAGAAGTAAGACAATATAAATTTCAACAAAGACTGAGCAAGTATTCTGCAGCTAAAAAAGAAACAGATTCTAAAGAAGATAACACAACTGGCGATACTATAGAAGAAAAGAAAGAGGCAACAACTAAAGCTAAGGCTGTAGTAGTTAAACTCTTAACTAGTAAGAAATAAGTTTAACTCTGCAGTTTTATATAACTCATATGCGTAACCCTTTGCACTATAGCGCGGAATTGCTTGTAAAAAGAGCAGCGCCTACTTTAAATATTCCAGCATATGCTCCCCTGGCTTCAGGTCCTGCTATGAGCGATGAACAGATTGCAGCTATGTTGCAAAACATACAAAGCTATCCTGAAGCGCAACAACAACAAATCCTGGATACTATTAATCAAGAATATGGTAATTCGGGATACAGAGGCGGACTAGTAGGTAGTGCTCTGGGTAATATTGGTAACTATTTAGGTTCTGCATTTAATACATTACAACAGGGAGCTAACTGGGCTTCCCAAGGTTTATTTGGAAAGAAACCATTTGATGCACAAGATTCAGATAGATACCGGGCTGAGACTGTACTCAGAACAGCAGCAACTAATCCAGAAATGTTTAAGAGGCTGACTGAGTCTATTCAAAAAACACTTCCGGCTGCTCAATCTTCAGCGCCAGCAGCAACAACACCAGCAGCGCCTGCTGCTCAAGCGACAGCACCGGCAGTTAAACCAGAACCCAAAGCTCAAGCGTCAGCCGCTCCAGCGGCTAAACCCATACCAACTGCTAAAGAAGAAGCTAAACCTACTGTAGTAAGCGCTCCAAAGAAGAAACCTAGCGCTAAACCTACAGCCGCGCCTAAGAGAAAAGAAGGCTTAATCGAAGGCATTCCTGCGAGCCAGTGGATTGCACAAAATAAAGCGAGACAAGCAGATGAAGCCGCAGGTCGTGTAAAAGCAAGTCCTGTTAAACCTGTAGTTAATACAAATCCTAACGCAGGATTAAGATACAACCCAACAACAGGACAATACCACCCACCTGGCTATAATATGTACGCAGGAAAGGTAATATAAAATATTTAAATTTTATGCAACTTATTTCAGGATCTACTAAAGAAGCCAAGAAAGACTTTCAGTTCAAAGCTAAGCATAAGAATCCGGAAGGCGGACTTAGCGAGGCTGGACGTAAAGCTTATAACCGCGCAACAGGCGGTAATTTAAAGCGTCCTCAACCTGAAGGCGGCTCACGTAGAGATTCATTCTGTGCGCGCATGAAGGGTATGAAGAAGAAGCTCACTAGCAAAGAAACCGCTAGAGATCCTGATTCTAGAATCAACAAGTCACTTCGTAAATGGAAGTGCTCTTTTGATATGAGCGAAGTTAAAGAAGCTGTAGCTAAGCGTAAGGGACTTTGGGCAAATATCCATGCCAAACGCGAGCGCGGAGAAGCTCCCGCTAAGCCCGGAGATGCTGATTATCCAGATACAAAGAACTGGAAGAAAGTTACTCAGGAGTCTGAAAAGGAAGCAGCAGGTCGTTGCTGGAAAGGTTATGAACCTGTTCCGGGAATGAAGGCTAAATCCAAAGGCAGTTGCAGACCTATTAGCGCAGATAAAAAACAATCAGTTAAAAAAGCTGATGATGAAGAAATGGCTAATAAGATCATGAACATTCAACAGTTCATGGGGCAGAATCCGCGCAGAGAACTTAGTGAAGATGAAACTAAAGCAGTGGAAAAAAGAAAAGGAGCTTTACTGCCAACCTTCTTCCCAAACTACTCTGATTCTCCTGCCGTTAAAATGTATAGCCCATTAATGCCTACTTTAGCAATGGGTGCTTTAGGAGGTGCTGGTGGTTCGCTATTAGGTAAGATAATCGGTAAAGCCACAGGCAACGAAGACGCAGGTACAATGCTCGGCGGCTTAGGCGGTGGCGGTTTAGCTGCACTGATTGCGTATTTGAAGCGTAATCAGGAGAATTCTAACATCGAAGAGATCATGCGTAGATTACCTCGCGGAGCCACTCTTAGAGATTACGAAGCTGATCCTCTAGTCCAGAAAGATATGGATAGAAAATCGCAATTAGCTATGGCTGCTATGCTTGCAAGCAGACTTTAATTGAGTCCTAACTAATCTTCTCTGTTCATCGTATTTGGCAAACATCTGTCTTGCCTTATCTGCTTCTTTATTATTTATAAAGAATATAAAAGAATATTTGCCGTTATAACGCCTGGCATTATAACGCTGACACAAAGCATCTAGCTTGCGCAATTTCTGCCAGAGCTTTGTTTTCTCTTTGGTCGAGAGACCAGGACTCGAACCTGGACCTGCAGTACGTCTACTCATGTTCTGACCTCTTAAACTATCTCTCGAAATTTTCATTTATTCATCTGCTCTTTAATCCAAGCATATGTTTTAGCAATACCCTGAGCCAAAGGATAACTAGGCTTCCATCCCAGTTTCTGCCCAATAAGCGTGTTGTCGGAATTTCTTCCACGTACACCAGTAGGCCCCGGAATATGGTTTTTCTTTATCTGCTTATTCTCAATAGAACAAGCAATATCCACAAGCTGATTAATGGTAACCATTTCCTCAGAGCCAAGGTTAACAGGGCCAAGGAAGTTAGATTGCATCAGCCTACGGATACCTTCGATACACTCATCGATGTAAAGGAATGACCGTGTTTGCTCGCCATCACCCCAAATTTCGATCTCATCGTTTGCAGCAATAACCTTACGACAGATAGCAGCAGGTGCTTTCTCTTTGCCGCCTTGCCACGTACCAAGAGGCCCGTAGATGTTATGGAAACGAGCGATACGTACATCAAGTCCGTAATTTCGGTTGTATGCTAAATATAGACGTTCACTGAAGAGCTTCTCCCAACCATATTCGCTATCAGGAGCAGCCGGGTAGGCACTGGATTCTGTACAGTTAGGATTATTTGGATCTTCCTGATTATATGCGGGATACATACAAGCAGATGAAGAATAGAAAACCTTACCAACTCCCATTTTAGCTGCAGCATCTACTACATTAAGATTAATAGTAGCAGAGTTATGCATCACATTTGCGTCATTTGCTCCTGTAAAAATATAACCCGCACCGCCCATGTCCGCAGCTAATTGGTATACTTCGTCAAATGTGCCTGCTGAATTAGCAGATATAAGCCAAGGAATAAACAAAGCCTGATGCACTGTGTACTGATCCCTAAGATCTCCGATAATGAAGTCATCAGCAGAAGATTTGGCCTGATATTCAGGATGTTTGAGGTCTACACCTCGCACCCAATAACCTTCTGATTTTAAACGATTAACAAGGTGGTTACCAATGAAACCACCCGCGCCAAGTACTAATGCTGTTTTCTGGCTCATATTAATTATTAAATTCAAATACAAAATTGCAGTTATCTAACACTCTAGTTTCGCGATAGTTTAATGTACGCATGAAGTCAACAACTTGTTGTGGATGATAACCATGCAAACTTAATGCCTCAGAAACAAGTTCTATTACAACCATAGGCTTACATCTATCTATGATTTTTGTAGCGCCTTGTACAGCTTCAAAATCATATCCATCAATATCGATTTTGATTAAGTCTACATGCTGATCATCACCTATTAAATCATCCAATGTAGAGAAATTAAACTCACCTTTGTTTCTCAGCACTGAGCCGCGCCCAGTCCAGAGATAATGAATTTCTCCATCGGCTTTTTCGGTCTTGTTAGATACATAAGCATTCAACGGTATAATGTTAGAACCACGCGGCTTAGAATGCTCAATGTTTTCAATCAACATTCCAAAGTTTTCCTCAGACGCTTCTACAGCCCATACTTTACCATTGGTTAAATGACCAAATAATAAAGTGAACATTCCAATATTAGCACCGACATCTATAATATTCCAATCTTGCTGCGTTACATCGCAATAAAATTGCTTTGTCTCCTGCTCCTGGTTTGTGTAGAAATTTATCAATTCCATGTATCCTGATTTAAATGCAATACTAGCTTTAGGATAATGAATAGTAAAATTGTGAACTAGTTCGGCTTGCTGTTTCATAAAATTAAGTACGTATTATTTAGAAAGCACAATAATAACACCGCGACGAGCACCGACAGCTTCCTCATTATATCTATACTCGTAGTTATCTAATCCGTAGATTTTATCAAAGTAAGGCTTATAAAACTCGTAGTCATATCTGTGACCATCCCAAGTATCATAACCAAAATCCTTCCCGGGAACGTAGAAGTCGTGAATAATAATAGTGGGTTTAATCTTGACCTCAGCCAAAAGCTCAAGCTCGCGCTCTAGAACAGTATCATTTAAAAGATGTGAATCTAAAAATGCGAGAATGTTTTCATTTTCTAATAAACTGAAATTATCTCGCAATGCCGTCGCGCTGTCTCCCAGCAAGAGTTTAACATTGTTCTTATGTCTCAGCTTCTCAGTAGATGAATTAAAGAAATCAGGATTGATTTCAGTAGAAATAACCGGGACTTCGAAGGAAGCGAGATATTCTGTTGTATCTGCTCTATGCGTACCTGTTTCCAGAATTAATGTAGGTTTAACTGCTGTTACAAGATCAGCAAATATTTGCTGTAGGATTGTGTCTTGATTAAATGCGTTGGGGAACTGACTCATAAAATTATTTATCTAAGGTTACTTTTAAACATGTGCGTATGCGTACCTTGTTTGACGCCAGGGTAAGACCAGGCAACTTTTAAACCTAAAACATTAATCAGCCTATTGAACTCATGATCAATAGGTAAATCATATTTAAAATTTTCCAGGATTTGAGGAATCTTATCTACCTTGATTGAATAGCAGTGGCATGCCAACGAGAGCTGAGCAACATTCGAATAGACTAGTTGATTAGAGACTGGATTATGAACTTTAAGATTCCATTCAGGCGGGGCTTCAGCCGCAAACAGCATATCATTGTCGCTGTTTAAAAATTCAGTATTAACCTGTTTGATAAAAGACGAGAAGTCCTCAAAATCGTTAATCAGCGCATCGTCCTCTAAGATAAGAAAACTTTTATATTTTTTAGCAACTACATCTTCAAGAATTTCTTTATGCGCTAAATACACGCATAGCTCTTTGTCAGTAATTCTCCTGTGAATAGGAGGTAAACTATCTGTAGTTTGATATGACGTATTCCAAACTACAGGAAAATTTTCAAAAATGTTAGACTGAATAATATAGGCCTTACGGTCTGTATTAGGAAGGTAATGAACGATATAAACGCAATCCATATTAAAGTTGTTTATCTACTATTGCAGCATCACGAACCCAAGGCAAGAAATCTTTTAGATAAGCAGGAAAATTTCCATGCTTCTGTAAATTCTGCCAGCTTTCTACAGCACCAGTATAACCATAATAATTTTCTTTGAACGCTACCTGATGCTCATAGTAATAAGCATAGTGATCAAAAATCCAGTTCTGGGAAGTTGTAAAGCCCTTATCGAGAACGGCAAAAGGTCTAGCTATCTGAGGCGGCTCATGCGCTGCCCACATAGCTCCAGGAGCAGCTAATCGCCATAACCTGTACCATTCATAATGATTATCACCATAAGTATTCTGACTGGTAATCTTTAATCCCGGACCAACGAAGTAGTTACAGCGGAAACACATGGTAAAATCTGAAGCGCTGTTTTCACAGAATCCTAAAATATTCTGGAGTGTTTCCACACTCCAGATCTCATCAGCATCCATCTGCATGAGAGTAGTATTCTCAGGCAGTTCATGCATGAATGAATTACACATATCAACCTTACCATTCCAAGGCTGATTATTATTTCTAATTACAACAATCTTGTCTGACTTGATGGAATCCAAGAATTCAGTAGTTCCATCTACAGACAAGTAATTAGCATCATGAAAGCCGTTAGCTACAGGTTTACACCATGAAGTGTCTTTAACCGGAGAAGCTACACCCTCCACAATATACCATTTATCAAATACTTGCGGTATGATTTCATACTGCTGTTTAATGAACGGCATACCGTTCAACACAATCGTAAAAGCTACATTCATAGTATTACCCAATCTTTATACACAGGTCTGACATCTGCAGCGCGGCGGACAAGAAACTTAGGTCCCTTAAACCCAGACTGTTCAACGAGATTAGCGAAGCTGCTATCTATGGCAACAACTTTATCTGCTTTTTCAATTACTCCAAGCCAAGCAAATAAACTTGGAGCCAGTTCACTAACATACACAACATTTTCACCTTCTTCTGGATGATAGGTAAATGATTCTGATGAGCCTCTAGTATGAACTAGAGTAAAAGGATCTGAAAGGTTTGGAATCTTATCTTCCAATCTCTGCTCTTCCGTTTTATTCCTGGCAACATGTAAGTTCCATTTTTCTTCAAAAGGAACATTAGCAAATAAATATTTAATCTCATCAAAATGCATTTTACTTCTGTTATCAAAGAAGAATGCATCATTAGCTGGATGGCTATTAGGAAATGCGATACTCAAGTCAATTACTGTATTACAGCGAGGAATTACAACGGACCTAGCCTCATTACAGTCTATTGAGTTAATACCAACAAAAGTTACATAATCAATGTAACCAGAAAAGTTAGCTACATAGCCATTTTCAATAGGCCATATAACTTCATAACCTTTATCAGCATACCATTTAGCTATAGGTAAGCAGATAATGATATCGCCTATTCTCCCAGGCTGGATGATTCCAAGGCGCTTCATGTGTAAGGCATCAGATTGTTGTGCAGCATATTAGCTTCTACAAAGTATGCCTTATCTTCACCATGCGGTACAACAGTAATAGTGGTACCGTGCATTCTCTTAATAGTCACAGTAGTCCCATAAGATAAAAACTTGTGGGTGCGAATTTTAATGGAAGCAATGCTTCCGATTGTTAAATATTGTGTCTCATTCATCGTCGTCTTCAGTGTGAATTATACTCAAAGCAAGCATGCTTATAAGCAGCCACAAGAACATCGCAAGAATTATCTTTTGGTAAATAGGCATAAATCAACCGCGTTAGAAAAACAGATCCTTATTAAGACATTCTTTAGCTCTTTCATATTGACGCATAACTCTGTTCATTTTCTTTTTGCATTTAGAAAAATAAACTTTCTTTCTTAACCAGCAGTATAAAAATCTAATTAAATTAGTCATTTGCGTAAAGGTCCGTCCTCATCATCGCACCAGCACTGTACCTTACCCGGGCGAACTACGTGCAGTCCGCAATCTTTTCTGTCACATAACGACCACTCACAGTATCCATCAGACACTGTGCGCTTCTTTTTAAATATCGAGTCGTAGTTTGACTCAAACTTTTTCCAGTCTGTGCTCTGCCGAATAGCAGAACCTTTACCTGCTTCTCCATTCATATTTTAAGTTTGTTGGTTTTCTTCTGGGAACTGCGTGGGTAGATCTTCTCCGAAAGGATATTTAGAAATAGCCTCTTTGAGTTGATCCATCGATTCAATATAAATCAAATTAAGTTTACCTTTAGCGTCTAGTATCTCATTTGTAAGCCATCCTGCAGGATTTAGAATTACACTATACTTAGAAGGATACACGGAGCGCGCGTACCAAATACTAGACAGAAGCATATTCTGAATCATCGATAATTTATCGCCTCTAGAATTGAATGCTATTCTCTTTAATTCTGCGCTAGCTCCTTCTTCAGATATAGACCCGAAGTGTAAAGGTAAATCCGAAGAAACAACTTGTTGATGCAAGTCTACGTCCGGGGCAATTACGAATACAGGCGTGTCCTTATCTGGAGGATTACGCATAAGATCAGGGCTTGCTTTTCTACCTGAAATATCGCTAGGAGATCCATCCTGTCCGATCAAGAAATGCTGAGGAGTATAAACATTGAACCTATCCTGGAATGTATTCATGATATGATCTACATGCCCATAAGAAGCACAAAGCTTTGAATACATGTAACGCATGAAATTACCACGCACAGCATAAGCGTGTGCTCTGTGGCATAGAGAAACCTTCCTAGCTTCAGGAGAAATATCGTATGCTTTCGAGCTGTCAAAAAATTGACCCCCAAGCATAATCTGATCCCAATTCATAGGAACCGCTTTTATGAAGCTTACAACTCTAGACTCAAAATCAGGAGCAAAGAAAATATCGTCTTCTAAGACTAGAACATTGTCTAAACCATCACGAATAGCCTGAGATAAAACTTCTCTATGAGAAAGTAAGCAGCCCCAAGTACCTTCACCATAAGTCCAACCAATAGGCACAGGTAACTTAGATCCATCATAAGCAGCAAATCGCTCTGGCTCTTTGAAAGGCCATTTGATTTTAGATAGCTTATCCTGAATAGCGTCCCACCTATCTTTTCTTTTATCTAAATTGATAATAACTACACGGTCAAAATAGTTTTTCATAGCATCATCAGAACTCATAAGTGTATTTAATTTATTAATAACGTTATTCTTTAAATTAGGGACAAACCTGTCAACTATGCTAAGTGCGTAGACATGCAGATTTTTTATAGTTTCATTTTGATCTAATGTAACTTTGTCGATCAATTTACTTTTGAAATCAAAACTATCATGAAACCTGTTTATACCTTTACTGATGCGTAACTTAATTAATTCAGGATCGTATCCGGGAAGACGGGACTGGATAATACAATCTGCAATGAATTTAATTTTATTAAGTATAAATCCTTCGCGTTTTAAAATAAGATTTTTATCAGCCGCGCCATTTACTGTTATTTCTGCAGCCATTTTGTTGATGGCAAATACTATTCCCCAGAATGCAGGATTACTTTGCAAAAATATATCTAACAGGTTTTCTAGTATTGGCTTATTATCACCAAGATACCTTTTATACTTTTTTAATTCTAATCGCTGAAATGCGGAAGAATCAATGTCTTCGGGTACATCTAATAAATTAGATGCTCTGACAAAGTCAGCGAAGATTGGATAGCGTAAAAATTCTAAGAATACGCTTTTAGGAAATGGTAAGCTCATAAACAAGAATTATCATCTACTTCTGCTGTAGGGTCATAATTAAATGCTCTAGGGTCTGTGCAACCTTTGCAAAGACTTGTATAACTAGCAGCTAGAAATGGTATCATCTCAAATTCCGCAGGCATCAAGTCAATATTATCAAAAATAGCTTGAGTAACACTCCGCGCCTGCTGCATTTTATGATAAACGTGCGGATCTATTTTATTTTCAGCTTGCATATATATTTTAAGGTAAATTCCCAGGACCTGGGGGATCGTATTCACACAGCACAGTGTTTGTTGAATAGCACAAACCGTCATTACAGCAAACTTCGCCATTTGCGCATCTTTTTCTTTTCCAGGTGTCATCACAACAATCTATTGGCTGAATACCTTCATAACCGCTATAGCAAGGTATACAAGACCTAGTAGAAGCAATGTACCCCCAACCCGCTGAAGCCCCAGAGCAGCAAGTGCTGGAAGTAGTACAAAGACACTGTCCGCAAGTGCAAGGGATAGAAGATGAGGAGGGATCCGTGCAACGAACAAAGCCAGCGGGACACGATTCAGAATAAGTCGGTGAAACGCACTCATAACCACCATCAACACAACTTACTACATCACAACCTGAACAACTAATATCAGCAGGATCTCCCTCACAAGGACAATTAAATTCAGTATCACAAACATAT
>JACCDT010139110.1_pt1 | contig 135236 bp, 151 predicted proteins | sample 7446291 | NCBI WGS metagenome assembly JACCDT01 (sample SAMN15323446, study PRJNA562643) | freshwater metagenome | isolation source: river surface water | place: USA:Blue River Watershed | collected 2017-08-17 | reverse complement strand
ATTATACATGGGTAAATATTAGGTCAAGTGGTCAACTGGACATCCGAGGATTCTGCGTCTAGAACTTTTCCAGTTTTTGCTAGGCACAGCCAATGTGGCGAAAGGATAAATCGGCACTTGACACTCACTTCTTCTTGGCCCTTCCGGCTTTCATATTGGCTAGCCAATGTGCCAATTGTCCTTTGCGTCCGCCCTGCTTGGCCGTCTTACGTAGACTACTTACACTGGCCTTGGTATTAATACCATGGCGTTTAGCATCGCCCTTGTCCTGTGGATTACGTCCGTCCGCAAAATTTTCTGCCATACTTCCAGCCTTAAATTTGCTCAATGGTATTTTATTGTTTTCTTCATCAGTTAGCCAAGCATCAATCAAGCCATGTACATAAACCACATGCATGATATACCAATCACCATTGGCCAGTTTAACATCGTAACGAAAACTGTTTCCTTCTTGGCCGCGAAATTTTCTTCCTACAATCGTAACATGCCCGTCCATGGCCTTGTTCAACTGTTCAAGGCTCAAATTGTCTAGAGATTTTACATCACCAAACATGTTTTTTAGGCTGTATTTTGTATTCAAATTGGCTTCAATGCCTTCATTTTTCTTACGACCCTGACAATGAGCACGTTGACTGAACCCTTTGGGATTAGAGCAGTTGATACTGCTTTTGTATTTTTTAGTCCACTTTTCAGTGAGTGGCTTACTGTGCAAGTATTGAGGAAACTGTTTATTAAAGTTTCTCATAACAATACCAGCCATAGCATGTGCTTCGTTTTCGATAGGACTTCCTGTACGGCCACTGTCTGCTTCTATTCGGCCCATGGTATCTTGTTTGTAGTGCGTTAACTCATGTGCCATAGTCCTTAAAATATCGTTAGGATGTCTATTAGTTAACGCAATGGTAAGAGTTTTTCTATCTGCGCTGTACTGACCAAAACTAGGTTGTACATCTTGCTTCAATTCAGATACAAATATAAACTGAGGTAGAGAGTCGAGATCAAGAATTTCCATGCATAATGGCAAGAATTTTTGGAACATGTCAATAAACTGTTCCTTGCCGTCTTTATTGGTAAATTCTTTTGATCGCATGATATATTTAGTGCTCACTTTAGGAACAGAATGGCGATAATGTTCCAGCCCAGCAGCCGGGCACACGGTCCTAAGGCGTGTTTAGTTGCACCAACTTTGCTTCGCGTCTCCATAATACTCACGAGCAAAGCCGTTGCGAATCAATTCAGCACGTAGGCTAACACCGTTTAGAATGAGGTCTCCCAATACACGACCACCAAACTTGTCCCATCCATATAGTACGACTTGGTGTTTCTGTGTAGACGCAACTGCATTTTTGGTAAACGCAGTAGCGGCCTGTCCTCGCTGATCTTCGCTAGGGCATTGGGCACGGAATCCTTTTTCCGGTGTGTCAACTCCAAAGACTCGGACAGCCAATTCTGGCTTGAGCGGAGCAGGTAGAAACGGTGCCGCTATGACTACTGTATCGCCGTCGTTAACACGGACGATCTTAGCGTCATAGGTTACTCCTTGTGGGGTCTTTTGTGCAAAAGCCAATGCTGGTAGCAGGGCTAATAATACTAATAATTTTTTCATATTTTTCCTTTAATCTTCGCTCCATACTAAAGCACAGGATACAGCAGTGATACCGTTGGTACTTTGTACGCCTATACTAACAAAACTTCCAGGAGGTATAGTTATACGGTAAGCACTAAGATCTATGTTGATTGTTCCATTGATGCCTGTCAATGCTTCATAGACCGGTGTGTCTACAGTTAAATCAAAGTTCCCTGTAACCGTGCTTTGAAGTTCGTTACAGCGAGGAATAGCGTAGTACATATGGGTGGATGAAAAACTAGTAGGTTCAAAGAACAAATAGACTCTACAAGGATCAGTGTTCTGTGTAGATACACTTAGACTTTTAATAATAGCCTCTTTGGTGTTCAGCACATAGTTACCATTATTGGCTCCTGCTAATCCATTGGTAACATGCCCATTTCTAACGGTTAATAAATGATGTAATACATTCTGTGCTAGGCTAGCCTTGGCAGTTCCGGCAGCACGAGTTAGTTCATTATGAAATATAGTGCCTTCTATAGCACCATACATGCTGGCCCCTGTAACTGTTAAGTTAGTGGTGTTGGTAAGATTGTAGGCAGCATAGGTAATCTTAAAACTAGGGTTAAGTGTATGAGGTAGAGTATGTTGATTAACATAATGTTCTTTATGAACATAGACCATTGTACCGCTTGCTTGATCTTCCATAGCATAACTAATAACACCTGCACCTAACCAACGCATGTTTATCTGATAAACATTTAACTTGGTATGATCTAAAGTCATACCGCTGGGGTTGGTATCAATGTTATTGCTACCGTCCATCTTGTCGATGTTCCAATCTTCTTGATAAGTCCAGTAGTCTGTCTGTGCTATACCTACTTGTTTGGTTGAAAATGTAGCCTGTGCATTGCCTGTGCTGGTAAAACTGAATGTGCCATTCATAGGTCCTAATGTAGGTGCCAACCATATACAAGCACCATCTGTCTGTTGTACTAACCAGCCACCATAGCCGCCTGCACGATTGACGATAGTCTGTACAGCAACGTCTGCTGTGGTGTTGCCCAGTGTAACTGTATAGGCAACACCGTTAAGAGTGATAGTAGCAGTCTGTGTAGCATTGGGAGCCACAGTCATTGTCAACAAAGTAATATGTGCCTTACCGCCTGTTGAGCGACATACACCAAACTTTGTGCCATCAAAACCAAATGCCACGCGATTCTCTTGATTGGCTAGTCCGGCAAATTGTAGACTCCCTGCACGCCCTTGCGTAAAGGCTGCTGTGAAACGGCTGACAATACCTTGCCCAGGTCGATAACGCATAAAGCGTTTTGATCTTAGTACACCGTAGCCGCCTTGCGTGGTTCCTGACTGCACACGGAATAGTTGCGTGTCGCCTCCGGCGCTAGCACCTGTGCCGTTTGAATAAGTTTGTATTACATCTGTGGTAGTGCCGTAGATAGCATCTAATTGTATAACTGCTGTGGGACTTATGGCTAATGGTTCACCAAATGCTGATACCTGTCCAGCAATACTAGGACCAGACAATGTGGCTGCAACCCTTAATAAAGGTTTTCCTTGAAGATCATAGTCCATAGCCTTATGAACATTTAAGAGATTACTCTCTTGAGGATGTTCATAAGTTGTGCTATTCTGATAGCGGTCTACAGCCATTAGTCTAAGTCAACAATACTAATTGCACTATTTGAACCTGCAATTGCGGCAATTTTATCACCTGATTTAAAATTAAAAATCATTTGAGCGTTTGCAGGAATTTGAAATCCAGAATTAACAGCAGTTACCGGAGCATTGCCAAACGCTACAAATACAGGACTTGCACCATTGGTAATTAAAATTCTTCGGCTAGTAACTGCGGTACTGGTACTAACTGTATTAGCAGTTAATGCAACAGTTTGAAACCTTGTTGTGTTAGTAGATGTACTCGTCTCGTCAATTCGAAACGGTGTATAATATTGACTCATTGTTATTATCCTTTTGCTTGATAGTTAGGGTAAAGACTAACAGAACTAGATCTAATATCTGAAGGACTAGATGCGCCTAATGTACCTAGCCCTACCGCAGTAGTTACTGAATCTATGTCTTTTACATGTACATTAGGACTGTTGTCGTATATACTAGCAGATTTTACCTCTAATGGTTCCGCAGAAAGTTGTGCAAATAGTTGTGCGAACGGACCTAAATTAGGCTCTTGCTCTATTTCTTGCTGTACCTGGGCGCACTCTACCTGATCAATAAGATCGAGGACTCCGCGAATAATTTCTGTTGCTCTCATGATATGCTATTTATTAAGGGGTGTACCCAGTAATTATAATAACTCCTTCAGTATCCCATGTTGCATAGTCAGTGTTAAAAACTCCTAAATATGTAAAAGTAACTTTAGCGTATGTTATAAAATCTGGATCACCAACGCTATAAGTATTATTCCAATTAAAGATTGTAGGACTACCCACACCTATGGCTTCAGGGTGACTGCTATTATCGGTTGCCCAGATACGATTTACTAATCCTATGCAAGTTTTATTTGTGGCTGTAGTAGGAAAATCAAAATAAATGTTACCGCCGGTGCTCTGGTTATAAGGTTGTAATATATAGGTAATACTTTCTCCTATAGCAAGATTAGGCATATTAACAGTTATATCAGTGGAGGTTCTATTTACTATAACAGTATTTGTGTTTACACCTGTAAACGCGGTAATTTGAGTAGTACCATCTGGAAATGTTAATTCTCCATTTTGTTTGAATCTCCATTCGTTGGTGTATGCTTGAAGAGAAATATAATCATTTCCACCATTACCAGACACATACAAACCAGCATAATTTCCGCCAGAATAATTATTGTATAAAGTTAATTTTGCATTTGGGAAAGCGTACGGTGCTAGTGTTTCGTTAGATATTAGTTCTAATGTTCCAGAAGAAGTAGTTCCTTGTGTCTTTGCATAGAATGTGTTATTCGGAAAATAAAAACTTGAATCAGGACCAAATCTGCTAGTATTACTACCCCAACTAAAATTAATCATAGGTCCGGCAACAGATCCTGTAATTGAAATAGTAGCCGTTGAAGCAGGATATGTGTTGTAACCTTCTATAACTATAGGATTACTATAGAGATCTGGACTGGTAATTTTGCCAGGCAATGTTAAATTACCATCTGCGCCAAATGTCCAAGCACGAGTGTAGGTACCAGGATAGGTATATACGCCTGTAGGAGCCACACTACCTAATGGTGGATTGGTGTTCCACTGTGCCGATGGTACATTCAATGTGCCTGTGTTGACATAAAGTGCTTGACCAAATCCCGGAACAAAGATTCCGTATTGTCCACCAGTAAACTCTATGTAAGGATCTGTGCCTGGAATATAACCAGCAGGATACCAAATTGAATTGTCTCCATCTTTAGTGTAGGTTAGATTCACTGATGAAAAATCAGCACCACTGATCACTATGGTCGTTGGGGGTTCTGTTGGTAAACTTTCAGTTACTATAGATAGATCATTATCTATAGATGTTTTAAGTTCATTGTCTGGGAATGTAGTAGTACCATCATCGCCAAACTGCCATTGATGAGCACCATCGTTAGTATAAACGTTGACAACACCTAGAGATTCAACATTGAAGTTGGTCATGCCTCCAACTTCTACGTTATTACCATCCACACGGATCTGACTGTTGTTAGGTAGAGTTAGATTACCATCTGTGCCGAATGTCCAAATGTTACCATTTGTTCCGATAGATATAGTACCAGTGTTGCCTAATTTTAAGTATTTTCCGTCGTCGCCAAAGTATTGATCATAGGTGCTATTATTACCTGTGTCAAAGTGCAGATGGGTTGGACTGTCTCCACCACGAACTCTAAAGTACATATCAGTGGCAAGATTGGGTCCGGGTGCTAGATTTAATCCATTGCCACCGTAAGCATCCCCTGTACCTCTCAATATGTTATTAAGAACAGTAAGATCACCGATAGGTGTGCTGAGCACATACTTAGTCGGTACTAGGAAGTTACTGTTATCTGTGATAGGGGACTGTGTGACTGTAGTAATGTTGATACCGTTGTCACTGTCAGTTTTGCCAGCGACAGTGACTGTAATGTCTGAAGCAGTATTGTTTAATATACCACTGAAACTAGCGCCCTTGAAGTCCCAATCACCTGTGGCAAACAGAGAACCCGATCCACTGACCTGTGCTATGAATGCAGTCTCAGCGGAAGGCCCCGGGTCACCGAATGTACCAGAAATAACCACATAGCCATTTTTAACAGCGATATTACTGCCGCCGCCGGCACTAAACCAATTACTACCAAATGTCCAAGTTGTGATATTATCTAATAGTCGTTGCCATAGAACTTGACCCGATGTGCTGTATTTGGCCACAACAAAGGTGTAATCACTATTACCAGCGTCGCCAGTAACTCCTGATAGATATAAGCAGTTGTCTGGACCTACTACTACGCTAGTAGCAACCTCTTGACAGTCGCCCACAACTCTGCGGCTCCATTGTTTAACACCATTGCCGTCTAACTTTAGCAGACTCATTGCTGTAGACCAAGGACCAGCACCATCGGGTCTAGTGTAGTTACCGCAAACATAGATATTGCCGTCACTGTCTATGTCGGCATCTGCTCCTGAGCAATCAAACCCCGCGTCAAACTCAACAGCCTTTTGCCATTGAATAAATCCTGCGCTGTCATACTTGACTACTAACATTTTGTCATACACATCACCGGCAGTTACTGTGCCAACTTTTACAGTCATATCGTCTGCTGGAGTAGTGCCACCGAAACCTACTCCGTTAAATGTTCCAATCAAGTCGTCGACATTTCTATTACCGGTACCGTCGACTATGCCAGTAAAGTTAGGAACGCCATCTGTGAATGTAACGGCGGCGGTTAGTGCTCCAGCAGTTAAGCCTGTATTCTGTGTCCAGTTAGCGTTGCTGGCAGGTTCTGTGTATAGTGTAGCGGCTGCATTAACTACGCCTAGATTGTCCATCCAGCCAATAACTACAATCTCGCCTGCAGGACCTACAGCCATACCATAACTGTATTCACCATTTTGTCCGTCAAGTTTTCTACTCCAAACAATATTACCGGTGTCTTTGTCAATTTTAGTAGTAGTGACAAATGCCTGTCCGCCACTATAAGCATGACCAACCATAACAGGATTGCCGTCACTGGCCACATCTACTACTGTGCTATTACTTTCGTCACCAAAGTCGTAACTCTGCATCCAAATGACATCGCCGTTGGCTGTGTTTAACTTCATTAGTGAACTAGTCTGATACTCTGCAGGGCTTCCTATACCGTTTAGTTCTCCTGCTATATAGATAGCAGTACTATCTACGGCCAAACCCCAACCATCTGAATACTGTCCAGCGGCAAATCTTTGTTGCCATAATTTATTACCGCTGGTATCAAACTTAGCCACACTGATATATCGTTCATTGTTGTTAGTGTCGTCGTGACTGAATAGTGCTACAACATTACCGTCTGAATCATATTCTACACTATTAGCACTGATTACATTGTCACCTAATGTATCTGAAGCAAAGGTTTGTACCCATACGCTAGTATCTGCAACAGAACTTAGAACTGAATTACCGTTACTGTCTACAATATCACCAGCGTCGGGTAAATGTAGCACACCGTTTTCGTCAAAGTTCCAAGTCTTGGCTGATACTGTGTTATTTGAAGTTATATTAACAGCATCTCCTGCGGCTACACTGATACTATTTTCAGATTCAATATTACCAGGTATTGTTAGATTGCCACCGTTATCGAACTGCCACGTATGTTGAGAATTTTGTCCAGTTTGTAGATATATTTGGCCATTATTGCCCGTACCTAGTCCTCGGCCGGCCCTAATAGTCACATCTCCGCCGTCGCCGTTGCCGCTATCTACACGATCTCCTGCAGAAATTTCTACGTTACCGCCGCTGCCGTCGGGACCGTAAAAACTATCTCCGCCTTCAATTTTAACGTATCCACCATCACCGCCGTTCTGTCCAGCGCCGCCACGAACTTTAACATCACCACCATTGCCAGGTGTTGGTGTTCCTTCTGTATATGCACCGCCTACGCCGGCCCAGATATAAACATCACCGCCTTCTCCCGCAGTACTGTCTCCTCCAAAACCTTTTTGTCCTTGTATAACTAAGCGTTGTGCATTAATGTTATATTGATCAGGTGTTGGACCTGTTATAATCAATTGCTGACTTGTATCATCACTAAGTTTCAATGTAGGACCATTTAAACTATATGAAGGATTATATCCTATATTGTTCAAGTAAGGTAATGCAATACTACCATCGGGTCTAAAACTCCAATTTTTTTGATTTTCGGTGTTATACTGTGTAACAATATCTACACCATCATTAACACTTGTGTTTCTTAATACTACAACATCGGCGCCTTGCAATCTTAGGTCGTCACCGGCATAAAGGTTAATATCACTTTGTGTTTGTATATAGAAGTTTTTGTAATCCAACCAAACTCCAAAATTTCCCTCATCTACATCTAATTCAAATCTATTTTCAAATACACCGACGATTTCAAATCCGGACGTTATAGGAAGAGAATCACCTTCAGGACCTGTAACAGTATAGATAGAGGCCGAAGCGTCCACTCCTGGAGTTCCGCTAAGACTCCAGTTAGTAATAGACACGGCAGCACCGCCGTCGATACTGATGGTTAGATTTTTGTATCTTCCGATATCATTTATAATATCATAAAAATATTGACTGATATTGTTAAAACTTATAATACCGATGTTATCCCCGGGGACAGTTTCCCAAACGGCTATATCGGCCCAATTTGCAGGCCCTGCATTTACATACCAATTATAATTAGAGTCGGCATACATTTTTACAGCCGGAGCGTTAGAATTTAAATTTATGCCTGCTTCAATTCCATTGGTATCGTGTATAAGATTATTTGTAAATCTTATATTTCCAGTAGGTTCAGCAGTTTCGACTGTTTTAACTCTGCTTGCTAGTTCGTCTAATCCTGCAGATAATGTTCCAACGGTTGGTGAGCCCAACCAGTCTGCCGGTGTTGATGGTGTATAACTACCATCAATACCTACACCGTCGCCTTGTGTTAGGTATCCTGCCTGTGAGTGATCTCCCCAACTATATGCTGTGTTCCAATTAGTTACATCAGTTGCAGTGATTGACCCTGCTGTACTAGTTGAAAAAATAGCATCAACTTCTTGAGTGATGAAATTTGATACATCCGGATTTGGATCAGCATTTAAAACTCCATTCTCATCAATACTCAAGTTTGCGCCAACTTTTACTGCACCAAGGGTTGAAGTGGTAGCAATTGGCAAATTATCTGTTGTTTGGATAAACTCTGTTACCCATTCTTCGGAAGCAACATTAACTTGTGTTCCTTCTGTTCCTACCACTAACACATTAGTTTCAGTATTGACTGTAATAGGAATATTGTTAATATAAATGGTATTGGTGCTAACATACAGACTTTTCCACTGCTTTGTGGGACTACCAAGATTGAATGTAGAATCTTCGGACGGAACAATATCTGTATATATTGAATCAAATACTGCTTCTGGGTTATTAAAATAGGGAAGATCTAACCAGTGGTCAACTCCGTTACCTATTTTTATTAGTCCTGTATCTAATACATACGACGGTTCGCCCTCTGCTAAAATTGGGTTTTCATTGGCCCAATTTGTGATAGTATCTCTTCTTAATTTAATTCTTGCCATTTTATGCTCCGCCTCCATCAATGTTTAATTCGCCATCATATTCGTAGTTTGCTCGACCGCCGTCAATTTCTAAATTGCTACCTACATTGGTTAATGTGTTTACAATTTCAGCAAAATTTGCATTTACCTTATTAAATGCAACTCGCAAACTGTCACCGTTACCTGCGTTTGGTCCCGAACCGGTGTTAATATACTGAATAGTCATGACGTTTTGTCCTATGTTTTACCATATTTAGCATATGGTTTTGTAATCCGAATGTAAATAACAATGTGTTTGTAGAAATACAAAAAATTCAAACCAAGTACAGCCGTTTGAGCAAACATGGGAGGTCACATACCTATTGCAGATCAAAGACGGTTGCTGTGCTTCTCTGTGACGCATGCCAAACTAAATTCCAAAGAGAACTAGGCAAGACGGACAAGAAGCGCCTAAGCAATCGTTATCGTCACGTCTGTGATTGTTGCGATCAAAAAAAGTTTGCACAAAGCATTGGTGTAGAAAACCGTAGATTTTGGAACATTCCTGTTGACACGGATTTAAATATTTCTTGACACATTGGTAAAATACCAGTATAATAAACGATAGGTCACAAAACTATATGAAAGACTTTTAGAAAATGAGTACCTTAATACTAAACGCTGACGCTACTCCAGTTAGTATGCTTCCACTGTCTACAATAGGATGGGAAGAAGCCATACGTTACCTAGTCACGGACAAGGCCGTAGTCTTGGAGTGGTACGATGATTGGGTTGTTCACAGCCAACGCTGGGAAACCAAGGTTCCCGCGGTTATGATTCTTAAAGAATTCCAAAAGAAGAAAACAGGTGTTCGCTTTAGCAAGCAGAACGTGTTCCTTCGTGACGGATACCGCTGTGCCTACTGTGAAGCCGAATTAAATCGTAAGACTGCTACACTAGACCACGTGTTGCCGTCCAGTCACGGTGGTAAAACTCAATGGGAAAACTGCGTTACTGCCTGCGGACCCTGTAACGCCGGCAAGGGAAACAACAAGAAGATTGTTCCTAAAATGAAGCCTTATAAGCCTACATACTTCCAATTGGCTGAAAGGCGCAAGCGGATGCATTGGGATTTCCAACATCCAAGTTGGGCTAACTATCTAGGCTAATTAAACCCGCTTCGGCGGGTTTATTTTTCTCTGTAGACAATCCTACCTTTGCTGAGATCGTAAGGGCTCATTTCAACCCGCACTCGATCTCCTTGAAGGATTTGAATCTTATTTTGGCGCATTTTGCCTGAGATGTGCCCTAGAATAACTGGGCCAGTTTCTAACTTTACCCTAAACATTGCGTTGGGTAGTACTTCATTGACAGTTCCATCCATGGAAATCTGATCTTGTTTGGACACGATTAAATTTTATCTCCTAGTTAAAAAATATTCAAACTCTGCATTTTGGGCCATAGAAAGTTTTCCACAAAATGTTTGTTTGATTCTATAGACGGATGAACTCCGTCTGGCCTATAAGTCAGTTTGTTATCACTGACATATTCGTAAAGTCCTTCAGTTTCTTTATAAAAGATCCACTTGTCGAAATCTATCATTTTGTGCAGATGGACTACATTATCATAACGATCTTTAGTTAATTTTAGTGTGCGATACTCCTGCATAAATTTACCGTCTGGATAATGCATGATATCCGCATAGGTTAAATTTATAAGAGGAATTTTCTTACTGTTGCAGAACCACTGAAGTCTTAGAAAGTGCTCGTAACTTTGAATGGCTAGAGATTCTTCTGCAAAGAAACTTAGGAAAGTTAAAGGTTGTAACGATGTCTTAATACCGTCGACCAGAAAGTCATTAAATCTAAAAAAGTTTTCTAAGTAGCCGCTAGACTTGTCTTTGATTCCTGGATTATTAGGGTCTGAGCGAATAAAATTAATTGGAAATTTCATTCCGTTGTATTTGAAAAATACATCGAAATCTTTAGTTTCTGTTTTTGAAATGAATAATTCTTTTCTGTCTATGCCCGACCACATGACCACTACTAAAATGTCACTAGGAGGCACTCCGGAATCTAGAAGAAGTTGTGTCTGATAAATTGCGCTACGAGATATCCATCCATTACCTGCACCCGGATGTCCTCTATTATAGAGAGATGAGTTAGAAACTTTAGATAACCACCAAGGCCAGAGATTATCTGCGGTGCCTGTAAAACTACAGCCGGAGGTAACTAAATGCTTAGACTTGCTCACCCTTTAGTCCCTTGAGAACCATCTCCTTGGATCGACGGTTCAAATCGGCTTCTTCCGCTTCTTTGAGTTTCCACCCCATGATCTGCATATACTCGCAGATTGCTTCTTTGCCCTCGTCTGTCCAATAACTGTAGTTTTGTCCTACAGAACTATGATGATAGTATCTGCGGTCACGCATGAGTTCGTGAATACCGCCAAACATGAGATCTTTAACTGCTGATTTATCCATCTTAAATTTTTTCACCTGTTCTGAAACCACGGAATCGGAGAAAACGAGGAAATCGTAACGACCAAGTCGATTCACTATCTTGACTGATAGTCGCCGCGTCAGCCCGGATCTCAACAATTTGCCCAATAAGGTCCTCTTTGCCCATCCAGAATTCAGTACGTTGGTCGTCAGTAAAGCCCGATCCCACATTGACAGAGATAGTTTTCCCATCATCCTCACCTTCGCAAATAATAGCACCCATGCGCCCAGCATTTTTGCCGGTGCCTTCTTCTACACCAATTACACTAAGACTAACTTCAATAAAGGGCTTTTGTTTTAGCCAACTGGTTGAACGCTTACACTCATAAATTGCATCAGGATCTTTGATCATAATGCCTTCGAAGCCTTGTTCAATAGCGTCTTTGTTAAACTGTTTGAATTGTAGTTCTCCTACATATTCGTCAAGATTAACTTCAGTCTGAGGAATAATGTCAATACCACCTACCTTATCAAAGATTGGTTGCATGGATTTTAAAAGGTTAGTACGGCGACGCTGTCCCATGATACTCTTGCCTTTCTTAAACTCGCTGAGAGGTAAGATATCAAATAGCATGAGTCTAGCATCATTGGCCTGTACGTTGTCTTTGCGATGTACCTGCTTCATCAATGCTTGGAAACTAGAACTGACAACTTCACCGTCTAATACCCAACTGCGCTCAAAGAGATTAAGATTTTCTTCTAGGGCACTGGTGATGTGTGTAAAGTTTTCTAGTACCTTACCATTACGACTATATTGTGTAACAGTACGGGCTTCGGCATCGATAATGGTAAGAACACGAACCCCATCCAACTTAGGTTCAAGTAGTTTCTTACCTGTGATTTTCTTTTCGTGATTAGCGCCGTCGTGTGCCAACATACATTCAAACACAGGCACAGCATTTTTTTTGATTTTGTTTACAGTCTTTTCTGAAACACCGCAACGAAGATCCTTAATAAGGATACGACGATACCAATCGTTCCATTGTGACTTTGTACTTGCAGACAGGGCCAATTCAATGGCTGTGCGAGCATCATCTCCGGTAAGTTGGCGAGTGCGTAGCAGGGTACAGAGTTCTTTGAATGCCGTCCACGGCAGTCCTTGTCCATCTGGGCCACCGTGGCTAGGTACTTTCTTAACACCAAATGTAATATAGGGGCTTAGAGCCAACTCAAAACCTTCAAACAATTCTGCGTTATCTAGTTGGGCTTGAATAATAGATTCTTTGTCAAGTCGTCCAGAGTGAGTCTCTAGACTACGAATAACGCTGTCGCACGGATCAATCATTGTAGTTCCCATTTGTGTGTTAAGATACTAACATTATACGGGAAATTGGACTATGTGTCAATGGATTTTTTACCAAAATCATACACTAAAACTAGATCCACAACCACAGGTGCTTTCTGCGTTTGGATTTTGGATAACAAATTGGCTACCCATAACATCTTCTTTATAGTCTATGCTAGCACCGGCTAGATACTGCATACTCATAGCATCAACAAGTAAAGTCATTCCAGGCTTTTGAATAACAAAATCATCCTCGGCCTGTTCCTCATCAAAGGTAAAGCCGTACTGAAAGCCGGAGCAGCCGCCGCCTTGCACAAAGGTGCGTAACTTTAAATTTGGATTATTTTCTTCTATAAGAAGTTCGGCAATTTTTGCCACTGCTTGCTCAGTTACTTGGATCTGTTCCATGCTTTTTCTTATAGTCTTCAATGGCTGCTTTAATAGCATCTTCTGCAAGAATTGAGCAATGAATTTTAACCGGAGGAAGTGCTAGTTCTTCGGCGATTTGACTGTTTTTGATTCCTGCGGCTTCGTCAAGTGTTTTTCCTTTGACCCATTCGGTGACAAGGCTTGAACTCGCAATCGCCGATCCGCAGCCATACGTTTTAAAGCGAGCGTCTGTAATAATACCTGTATCATTGTCAACCTTTATCTGTAGTTTCATAACATCGCCGCAGGCAGGTGCGCCTACCATTCCTGTACCAACGGTGTCGTCTATGTCGAATTTGCCCACATTGCGGGGGTTTTCATAATGATCAATAACTTGATTTGAGTATGCCATGTCAATATTTATTTTCCATGTCTAGATTGCCACCAGTCTTTGTTTCTATATCCTACAGAACGCCAAGGTCTATCTAAGTGCAGTCCTAGATTCCAATGCAGGTAGGAAGTAAAAGTATTGCAATTTACATCTAACAGTTTAAATCCCTTTAAAGGATATTGTTTACAGGATTCGAGAACTTCTTCATAGGTAGGAGCCAGTGCAAAGTCTACGATATAGGGGTCGGCACCAAACCATTGAGCGTTATAAGACCTAGTTGAGATATAAGGAGCATGTTCCCTGTCATCAACTGTAGTGTTACCATCATACAATATTTTTCCATCTTGGTAGGCCAGTGTTTCTCTTTCTGTATATTCGACTACACACCAAGAATCGTGTGCTGGACTAAAAAATGTAGTGTAAGAATGAGTGCCTCCAAGATAACCTTTGAGGTGCCATGCTCTTGCCTGTATGTAATAGATAAAAGATTTTTCAAGTTCCATGGGAACTAGATTTTGGCTGCATTCTCGCCAATCTTTAAAACCAAATTTCATGCTGCCACTTCTTCGTCTGCTCGTTGATTCATTTCATAATAGTTAATGTGCTGGCGATCGTAGGCAATCTTCCAGTTTTTAACGTCAATGTCCCAGTTACCTGTAGGGCGAGGGTCATGTATCATATGATTAAAATTATCTTGACCTGCTACCATAACGGTGCTTTCTGGGCTTAGATTTAAACGAGGTTTACATTCTGTACTAGCAAAAATCATTCCCATAGCAACACGAGGGGTGGCAGCACGGTTAGGTTGACTGCCATGGATAATAAAAGGACTATGCAATAAAACATGCCCTGCAGGAACTACTGTCTTTACTCGTTGTTTTGGAACATCTTGATCCACAGTCTGACCGCGCATTAGTAAATTGGTATCGGTTTTAACATCTTTGTGACGACGAGCAAAGGCATGATGGCTACCCTGAACATACTCAAGACTGCCGTGTTCTTCTGTAACGTCATCAAAAGCAAACCATGCGGTAAGTGCTAGGGTAGGTTTATCAAAATTCCAGTAGGTAGCATCTTGATGGAAACTAACATCCTTGCCGTCTCCGGGTTTTTTAATCCAAAATAGCGTATCCCAACAGTGGATATTGGGCCCGATTAATTGACTCATGTATTCAATAAGTTTAGGATGCCTACTGATTTGGTCAACAAATGGAAAGAGCACATTGCTTTTACATCTATAGTCACTATTCATTAATCCTAGTTTATCTTCAGTTTCAAGAACAATTTTCTTATATTCTAGAGCCTGTTCGCGGCTCATAATTTCTAGAGGGCCAACAAATCCCTGTCTTTCAAATGTTTCTTTTAAATTTGTCATGTTCTTTCCTAAACTCTAAAACTTTCTCCGCAACCACAACGATCTCTTTCATTTGGATTGCGAAACTCAAAACCTTCATTGAGCCCGTTCCTAACATAGTCAACTACTAGTCCGGACAGATAAGGTTCGTGCTTTCTATCAATTACAACCATCACATCGTCAGTACCGGTTATATGATAAAGGGTACCATCTTCAATAAATTTATCAAAATATTCCAGGGTATAGGCTAAACCTGAGCACCCTGTAGTCTTTACACCAATTTTAATACCTAACCCGTGTCCCCTTTTTCCTAACTGACTTTTAACTTTTTTAGCGGCGGCTTCTGTTAGACTGATCATTTTCCATCATAGTCCTTGACAGGGCCACCATGGATAGAACTCTTCATGCGTTTGCCTTTTAGGCTTACTCCAGAACCTTTTTTACCCTGTGTACCTGTTCCAGCAGTATGGTCACTGTCGTGTTTAAGCAGACCGAGGCTCACACATTGTGAGTAACGAACATTGCTAAGGCGAGAATGCCCCACAGAGCACTGGCTTGCTGTGGGGGCTTTGAGTTTCTTTTCGGTAATTAATTCTGTTATACGCATCCTATATTTATTTAAATAGGATCAGACCCATCAATACGGTTTGTGCTAAGAAGCCCATACAGATGGTAGCAACATATAGAAAATTACGTTCAATAAGACTCTTAAAGAACAGAGTAGTTAATGCGGCCCAAACAAATAGCATAAGATCCACCGGCGGCAACTTATCGCTTTGTGCCAAAAGTACCGCAATCATTGTAGGAATACTAGCAAAATGCATTAGGATAATAGTAACCCATCCTAGTGTATGTGCGCTGATATGTCCTAAGTGCTGTTTGAGAAAACCGTAGAGGAATTCGAACAAAGTTTTGATTAGAGTAACAGGAGAGAATGACATTTTATTTCCTTATTTGTAAAAAATGTGACTACCAATTTTGGCTAGTTTTTCCTTCTTCCAGCCTGGGTTTACTGATTCTGCGTGAAAATACATAGCGTCTTTCAGTGTAGGCAAACGGAAGTCTTCTAACAAAACTTTCTTAGCGACTTCCATGCTTTCTCTATAACCTGCATTGTTAGGTGGGCGATTTCCAGAATCTCTATCACAGGCCCAACTAAACTGACAGATTACCTTTTCATAGACTACGTTCTTTTGATAAATGGTTTTACAGATATCTTCTGGAAACTGTCCACTCTTAGTTCTATTAATAGTAACCTGTGCTACAGCAACCTTGCCTTCAAAGGGTTCGCCTCTGGCTTCGTAATAAATGTTTTTAGCCAAGCAGGCTAACTGCCTTTCTCGCACGGCTGCGGTAATCTGAGAACTTTCAGGTTCTTCGTACTTAGACAGTTTATCAGTCACCGTCCATTTGAGAAACAAGATTGACATTACTAATGCCACTAGCATAAGTGAAATGTGTACTGCGGTTAGTAGAACATTGGACACTTCTGCTACTTGTTCTTTCTCTAGCGTTGATTCAGTCATATATTGACCTCCTTTTTCGTTAGTGGTAAGAATAGTTAGCAAATCATCTACAATTTTATAGCGAAACGGTAGGGATTGTCAAGTTTTTTGGTAAAATTTGTTTATTTTGTACCAATTAGCATGAATCTTGAGAAACCCCAGGTATCATATTTGAAATCCTTTTGTCCCTTGTAATGAGTTTGGGTCAAAGGATATGAACTGACAAAAGTTGAAAGGCTGTCTGAGTAGATATGATGGTCCTGATGTGGCATATTATTGCCCTGTAGTGCCACAGTCATTCCTTTAGGAATTCTGTGCCACCATTCTAAACTTTCAAAATGTTCTGTACTAGTGTTGATGATTAAATCTGGACAGGTCAGTGCGGGCTGTAATGTATTGCAATCATTGGTGTAGGCTTTAAACTGCCAATTCTGCCAGACCCAATTTTCGTTGATCATATCTGCAATACGCTCACAACTTGGGTCAATGTCGAAACTACGTATTTTACCAATTTCAATGTTATTACGAGATTTTAAAAGAAAGGCCGTAATGCCATGCCATCCTCCGTAGATCCATATTTGATCTATGCGATCATATATCTTTTCTAATTCTTCGCAGAGCCAAATCTTACTGCCAACCTGCCCACTGCTGAATGCGTCGTTATCTACGTTCAATGTCACTCTCGTCGCAACTAGTACCGTATTGTATTTCTACAATCCTACATGGATCTTCATATGGATTGGATAGTTTATGCCAATCACCTAAGGGAATCCTAACATAGTCGTGCATACTTAACTCCTTTGGGGGAAGTAAATAACCGTTAGGCATCATGCTCTCAACTAGGCACTGACCGCCAGTAACTAACCAATATTCATTTCTAAGTTTATGACGTTGCATACTTAGACTCTCCCCAGGTTCTACAGTTAGTTCTTTTACCTTTGTTCCCGGTACATCATGTAGGACTCTATAATAACCCCAAGGTCTAAATGTTTTGGGTGCTTTCCATTCTTCTAAGATCCAACTGCTACTATTCTTTTTGTCTGTACCGCCAATACCAAATACAAATTCAACATCGTTAAACACCATCTCTGGAATGTTTTCCGGAGTTCGATCTCCACCGTTAGCAAATACAATAGAACAGCCAGGGTAGATGCTTTTGACATTCTTAATTGCTTCAATTGCTGTTCCGTCGTCATCATTAAACAGTAGGCAATGATCTACAGATTTGATGTTTTGTATAACTGTAGTGCGCTCTGCAATAGGCATAAAGGGTCTGCCTTTTTTGCGTGTTAGCCAATTATCACTATTGACTCCGACTACCAATATATCGCCTAGACTTTTGGCAGCATTGAAGTATTCAATGTGACCCGAATGTAGCGGATCAAATCCGCCAGTTACTAAAACTACTTTCATAATTGACCTTCAATCCACTTGTATGTTTCAGTTAGACCGTGCTCTAAGTTGTCTTGAGGCGCCCAGCCTAACACTTCTCGTATTAACTTGTTATCACTGTTACGACCCATAACTCCTCTAGGACCGTCAACATTTCTAATAGACACACTTTTTCCTGCTAGTTTGCCTATTAAGAAAACTAATTGATTGATACTGATCATACGCTCACTTCCTAAATTAAGTGGGCGTTCCCAATTGCTAGACATGATGCGATTGATACCTTCAATGCACTCGTCTATGTACAAGAAACTGCGTGTTTGGTTTCCAGGACCCCACACGTCGATAGTGCCGCCGGGCTCGCATTGAGCAACCTTACGACATAGAGCCGCTGGCGCTTTTTCTTTACCGTTGTTCCATGCACCATAGGGTCCAAATACATTATGCAGTCTAGCGATGCGAACTTCTATTCCGTAGTTACGACTGTAACTCATGTAGAGTCGTTCGCTGAATAACTTCTCCCAACCGTACTCGCTGTCTGGTGCGGCAGGATAGGCACTATCTTCTGCAAGTAACGGATTGTCTGGATCTTCTTGATTGTATGCAGGATACATACAGGCACTAGATGAATAGAAAACTTTCTTAACATTGTGCCTACGCATAGCGTCTAGCACATTAAGATTGATAGTGGCGCTGTTGTGCATAATATCTGCATCATTGTCGCCAGTAAAGATGTAACCGGCACCACCCATGTCTGCGGCTAATTGGTATACTTCATCTGTGCCCTCTACTAACACACGAGTTACACTAGGGTCACGTAGATCCTGTATATGAAATTGATCAGCCTCTGTTAGATCGTACTCTGGAAACTTAAGGTCAACACCGATTACATAATGACCTTGACGTTTAAGATTTTTTACCAGATGTGATCCTATAAATCCACCAGCACCACAGACTAGAATTTTTTTCATTACCTATTCCTTGTGTTACCGTAATGCACTATTTTACCTGCAAATGTAGAGTCGTTTAATTTACGCCAAGGATCTATTACCACTGCTGTTAAAGGAAACTTAACATGTTGAACCCAATTTTCCCAATAGCCAATTAAGTAAACTTCGGTGTCTTCTAGGTCAACATCTCCAGTATTAGGATCGTAATATTTTACTGTGCCACCATGTTGTTCAATATAGTATCCTACCAGCATACTAGGGCTTCCAATGGTATATGGTACTCCTGGCTTGTAGGCTTTACCTATAATGGTAACAATTTTGCCATATTCTAAACATTTCTTAGCCATACGTTCGGCCTGTACTTCTCGGGCTCGCATGATTGCGTCAAATAGATCGTATCCTAGGCCTAGCCTATCTGCAAGATATCGTAGAGCAATATTATCTCGAGGATGGCAAGCACCACCATCCCCCATACCCGCTGTCATATACGAAGGACCCATAATCCTATAGGTACTACGAGCAAGAGCACCTGTTACTACATCTACATCCATATTACCGTTTGTCTCAGCAACGTCTTGTATCATGTTTACTAAGGCTAACTTAGTAGAAATAAATGTATTGTAAAAGATCTTAATTGCTTCTGCTTCGTCCCAGGTTCCTAATTCAATACGAGGAGACTTTTTCATTAACGGCTTATAGAATTCAATTAATTCACTAGCATCTCCAGTTGAAGAGCCATCTTCTGTTCCGATGATAATCATTTCAGGATAAACCATATCGGATTTAATTGTACCCATGGCAATCAAGTAAGGGTTATAGATAAATCTTGCATTAGTAATACAGGGTTGTAGTCTTGTACGTACAGTTCCAGGCAAAACTGTACTTATTAGAACGACAAGTTGATTCTTATTAGTATGCTTGTTAACTTCGGTTAAGATACCTTCAACTATACTGTAATCAAAGTCCTTGTTAGGTAAGTGGCTTGTAGGAGTTTCGCCACCGTAGACAGGATCGTGTGGAGTAGGAGCGGCAATAAAAATAATGTCTCTATCTTCTACTGCCTCTTGAATAGATGCTCGCATAGGAAACGCAGGGGTACGGGGTTCTATATCGTACCCTACTACATCATATTGTTCTGCCATAACTTCGGCACAGTCTTGCCCAAGTTTTCCTACTCCAATCATTGCTACCTTTTTCATCTTATTCCTTTTTACTGATCCACGATTTACCAAAATTTCTACGACGAGCAAAAAAGATTTGTTCACAGAACTGTAGTAGGCTCATTGTCTTGTTTTCTGGAAAATCAAATTCATATCGTGCAGGCTTTTCCAAGGGGCCCTGTTCCTGAATGTAACCTAAGAAGTCGTAGTCTAAATTTAGCATTTTTGGATATTGCGCTATATCCGAATGTACCACAATATAGTTACGCTGGAACGACATTAATTGATCAAATATTTTACTGTCTAATTCAAATTTATGCAAATATTTCTCAATGACATCAAAAATATGACTTGCCTTGTTTTGACTGTGCAGGTTAATGATCGTACTGTGTACTAAGTTCCATCCGTGAATCTCTATGCCCTGAATAGGCACGTGATCTATTTTACCATCTGTTACCCAATTGCTGTAGTGTTCCCTAATGCGCTCAATTTCGCTGTTGAGCCACGAATCTTGTTTGATGTGTTCGAACAGTCCTTCGTAGAACTCGCTGTATTCTATACCCTTATACTTGTATAAGACTCTACTAATATAGTTTGTTAGTCCATTAATATGAAATGTATTCATAAACCAACTGAAGGTTTGTGCATCTAACATTATGTCAGGAGGCATGTCCTTAGTTGATATAACAACTTCTACACCTTCTTTGAGTTCATTCTCGTTGTAAGTTCCTACCAAATAGTCGTAGACTGTACGTCCTTCGATCTTATACAACCTACGCTGTAATAAGTTCATCTCTGCGTTTTCTAATAACTGTGCTTGATAGATTGTAATACCTGTATGGTTTCCTGCTTTGTAAAGTCTGTAGAAGTTCTGTTTCCAAGTGTCTAGTGTTTCGCCGGGCAAACCTAATATTAGTTCTGTGTACAAAGGAATGTTGTTTGCTTCACAGAGTTCAAACACTTCCTCTACCTTGTTCATCTCTAAGTTTTTACGCTTAATGATATCTAGGGTATTTTCGTCTAAGGTCTGTACACTTAGGTTCAATCCAATCTTACTGCCGCCTTCGTAGATTAGTTTCTTAACGATGTCAATGATCTCACGCTTTTGATTCTTAGCCCAACTGATGGTATAGGCTTTTGGATTATTGTATTTCTGCTGTACTTCAATTAACTTGTCTGCAATAAGACTGTCACGTTCTGGAAAGATACCAAAGTTAGCATCAGTGATACTGACAAAGTCACAGCCCTTTTGTCCTATCCATTCTAGTTCAGCATAGACACGCTCTAGTTCAAACTTCTTAACCTTGTTATAGGTTAGACTACCCCAGTCGCAGAATGTACAGGCATAGGGACATCCTCTGTTTGTTTCAATGGTTGCATTCCAGCGCACTTCCGGAAACTGTTTCATTAGGTCGTCAAATATACCAATTAGATAAGGGCTAGGAATAACATCTAACTCAGTAATACGCTCTGCTTCACCCGTGTCAAGGTCTTGTCCGTTATCGTTAATCAGCAGTCCAGGAATAGTGTGCCACTGATCCCTAGGAGTTTCTAGCAGGCGCTTGAAAGTTATTTCACCTTCTTTTTTTACACAGGCATCTGCGTAAGGGAACTTTTCAAAGAACTTAGGCTTTTCAATAGGAGGTTCGGGTCCTCCTAATATGATAATAATATGAGGATAGGCTTTCTTGAGTTCTCTTGCTAAGACATGATTGTAACTCTTATTCCATATGTAGGTGCTGAACCCCACTATGGCGCTGTCCTTTAACTTTTCTATTGCTTCTTCAATAGGATCTCTTCGCCAAATGAATGTGCCTAGTTTATAGTTGTTCTTGACGCTATCAAACTCTTGTGCATAACTCCATAAGACAGCGGGACTGTAAGGAAGATAATAGGCATTAAATTCCTTAGGTCCTTGTTGAAAGTTTGGATTTACAAAACTTACTGTCTGCATGTCTTTATAAACTCTGCAATCTCTTTTGCGATTATCTTATAGCCTTCGATAGTAGGATGCACATCATTAGTTATATAAGTTGCAGGCCAATCTAGTTTCTCATAAAAGTTATAGTAGCCGCCCCAATCTTTGGGATCCATTAGTCCGTCTAGTTGCACTAACTTCTGCATCATAGCACAATAAGGTGTAGTTTCGTGTAGGTAACTGTTCCAGTCAAATTTATCTGCTAGATTGCTTGTATACTTCTGCATATACTGTTTGAAATTATATTCTGGATAGACTCCTAGTTGGTTAAAGGCATTGGCCACAATCATTTTAAACCCATAGGCTTTACAAAACGTTTGTAGTTCAAGCATAGACATTAGACATTCTGTGGCTACAAACGATTCGCTCCAAAGATGTGTTCCATAATAGTCCCATAGTGGTCCGTCCATTGGTCCACCACTACCCGGTAAAGGCCACATGGTCTTCCATTTGTAGTGTGCATAGCCGCCGTTATGGTAACCGTCTTTGTGCCCGAAGTCGTTAGGATGCACGGGGTCTTTCTGCATTAAATCAAAACGCTCTACACCGCTGAGCATTAGTATAATGTAGCCTTCGCTATTGTTCCAATCTACAGTATCACAAAAGTATAACTGTTTGACAGCGGCCCTATTGCCAATGCCTCGTACACCTAGGTTAACACTTTTATATTCAGTGAAGTGATCTCGACAAAGGACGTTTACCCAACTGTTCTCATGCTCATACACTCTACGGTCAACATCAGGTCGGCCTCGTATCTGTGCTCGACCGTTACATTCTTTCCAAATGTGTTCTGGATAGGCGCCTTCTCCCTGTGTCCAACTGCAACCTACTCCGACTATAACTTTCTGTTTCATGCATTGTCTCTTAGATTTTTCCAAAACTGACAAGTTGCACCTTGTGGATACTTGTCACGCATGATGGCATAGTTGTGATTGACAATCTCTCTACTTGCTTCAAAGAAACTACGCTTTTGATCTGTAGTCCATTCGCTGATTGTCTTGCATAGGTTAACAATCTTTAACATGCGATCGTCGTCGTTGGCTGTTTGATCGTAACTCTCATCCCATAGTTGATCAAATGTCCTATAACCTAAACGCTTTAGATATTCTAAAGATCTATAGGCTCCTACAAGAATAAAAGGATGCTTATACTTAATAGGTTTAAAACTTTTTTCTGTTGTTGAAATTACCTTGCTCTTGTAGTGTGTTTCGGTTACTACACTAACTAGTGTTCTAGAAAAGTATTCATTAAGTTGATCCTCATCGTCCTGTATCATTTCGTTAGTGTCTGCAACCTTATCAAAACGAATGGGCAACATGCTCTGCATGGCCTGTAGATCTTCTTCGGAGATACCATTGTTACGAGGAAACCTACGGTCAACAAAGTCTACCCATTTTTTACTGTAGTTGTCTGGATCTCGAGCAGGCATGCTGAATAGACTCCGTTCCAATAGTCCTGTTTTATAAAGCATCATAAACAGATTAGATCTATGTTCTCTGTAGCGTCTGTTAAAACAAAGAAAGTCTTTGTCTATAGTATCAAATGTTTTCTCAACAGGATGATAGTTGCGTTGTCTAAGTTTTTGACTGATACAATAATCTACCCAGTCAAAGAAAATACAATGCATTCTGTTGTTTAGAGGAATGCCGTTGGCATCGGCCCATTCTCTATAGATATCTTCTGCGTTAGCACATCCTGTTTGATAGATGATCTTATTCATTGGGATATGATGAAACTTAAAGTATCCGTGCAGAGTCCTAAACCAATGATCATCAACAAAGGCTTCTGCTGTATTTTCTAATAGGATATAGCCTCGTCCATGTAAAATAAAGGGCATGTTACGTCTAATACCGCTCTGTTCAATTATACCATAACCTGGCATACACATTTCATCAACAGACTGCTGCCAATTACATAGATACTCATAGACAAAGGTATCTTCGCTGGTAAGATTAAAACTAGGTGCAAACTCGTAGCCAGGAATATTAGAAAATACTTCCTTGGCTACATTAGGATCTAACCAACTTGTTGTATCATTAACACGGATAGTATCCATAGCCGCAGCCAGTGCGGGCAAGTTGGGCGCATAATTATTAATCAAAGGACCTTTAGGTCCATACCAGTCGTAGACAACTTTTACTCTTTTCATACCAATATTTAATTAGAGTAATCTACGCACAAAATGTTTCTTTCTTATGAAGAGGTTGTGATTGAATTTACAAATTTCTTTTGCTTTGGCGAGCCATGTTCTAAGTTCTTCGCCCTCTAGTTTGCAAAGACGTTCAACTTCGTCTATTACCATAACCATTCGTTTACCATCTTCTTCTTCATAGTCATAGCGTTCATTGATAATAGAACTAAAAGTTCTATAGCCTAGACTTTTAAGCAAATCTAAACTGCGAGGGGGAGCAACCAGTAAGAAAGGGTGTCCGTAGGCTATGGCTTTGAAAGTCTTTTCTGTTAAGAACCTGCCATCAGGTTCAAACTTAGTAGTGAAGGTTGTTTCGTTGATTACACTGACATACGAGTCTCTGTAGTAGGGGAACATACTGTCCTCCATAAAGGCTCTGTTGGTCACAAGATCATCTGTGTCTAGATACAACGGCAGACGCTCTTTAACTGAATATCCTCGCTCCAGTACGTCTTTGATCTCTGGATAACTATGTAGTACGCTAGGCCATACACCGTCCCAGTCAGATAAACCATCATTCTTACCAAAACTGTTATAACCTTGATCTATTAGACCGCGTTCGTGCAATAGTGCTAAGATAGCAGGACGATGATTACGCCACCTACGATTTTGATTTAGATACTTTTTAGCATAGTCCTTGTGTTCTAGCATTTCTTCTGGGTTAGAAAAACGTGTGCGAGTAACAATCTGTTCTTGCACACTGATCTCCTGACTAGAAAACCACTCAAACTTGATACAATCTCTGTTTAATTCTTTGGCGACTTTTCTAATCCTATCTAAAGGATCTGGTCCTCCGCTGACTAATATAATTTGACTTTCTGGAATGCCACCTTCAATTACTAGATATTGATAGATTCCATCTACTGCGCTGTTGTAACATTCATTACAGTTTTCCAGAACTAGAAATAAATCAAGATTGATAACTCGTTGATATTGTTCTTCTGTGAGCAAAGTTTTAATAGGATATACTTTAAAACTGTTGTAGTCACTAAACTGTGCATACCAATAATCAAAGTCGTGTTTGACATACCTAAGATAACTTGATCCCCTATTCGGATTGTTAGTAGGATTCTCTAGGTCATAGGTTCTGATATGTGGCCAAGGGATATTAATTAACATTGCTTAAAAAATTATATAGTTCGTCTGCGTATAATCTATGTGGTTCTTCACCATGATGCCAATATTTGGCTTTGGGGTTTTGATGTCCGGCATTACGATACTTCCAGAAGAAGCATTGATCATTATCATAGGCGTTGTAATATTTGTTGTGATCAATAAGATTTACATAGAAATCTAAATGATGACCTTTAGTAAACATGTGCAGAGTATTGCACATTAGATATTCAATGTTCTGCATCTTGAAGAAATACTGTAATTGCAACACAAGGTTGGCACTGATTACTTCAAAGTAGGTAGTGTATTTGGCTATGTATTTTTGTGTGTCTGCAATGATTGTCTTCTCTCTATCATGCATACCTGGCCAGCCCATGTTGATGCGTAGATAGTCTCTGCAACTATTACCAAACCAATCTGCGGCGGGGTTGTTGTTTTCATAAGGTGTAGGCCAATCTACTGGCATTTCTACTCTAGCACTTTCACTCCATCCAACTAGCACAAACACCTGCATCTGTTCAGCATCATAGTTTTGATTAAACCATTCCAACACACTTCTAGCAATGGTTCCGTTGGTAGGACCATTCTGTGCGATGTTTACAGGTTCGTAACCTAGTTTGGCGGCAAGTAGATTACCAAAAGAATGCTGTCGATTATAGGTGCTGTCTTCGGTTCCATCTATCTCAGATCCTGCAAGGTCGCTGCCTCCTGCAATGAGCATAATCTTTTTCATTCTTCTATCTTCCTTACAATTCTATTGTAGGCATAGGCATTGCCGTCTTCGTCAAAGTGATTCATTGAACCTCTGTTGCTGGCAAACACAGAAACAAAATTTAGTTCATTTCTAAACTTATACTGATCAGGAAAGTTAATTAGATGTATAACCTTACATGGCCAAGACTGTGTCATAGTTTCAATTTTTTCACAGATTAAATTGTGTACAAATTTAGCATAATCATTATCAAAGTAATTTTCAAAATAGTCAACAACTGACTCTAATTGAGGAAACTTTTCTACATTGGCTTTGACATCGTTATAGATAAAGTCACAGTTACCATGCAGTATATCTTTATAATGTGCAGGATGTCTCTTAACATATAATCTATTAGGACTAGTATGTGCAATAATTACAGCATCAAAATTTTTAGGATTTACACTTTCTAATTGTTTGTAAATCTTATACTGGCCAACACCTGCCTGTGCAAGGTTAGTGACTTTATAACTCTCGGCCAACATGTTTGGCCAGCCTTGACCGCTGAACTTTACAGTCCAATCTGCGGCAAAACTGTCTCCACATATTAGTACGGATTTCACTGCTTGACCTTTCTTCCTATTTTAGTAATAGGAATAGTGTGCATGACTTCTTTCTCTGGTATGGCCATGGATGACTGGTCTGGGACATCGATTACATAATCCTTTTCGTTGCCCCAATCACCTGTGTCTACATAGTGATATTTGAAACTAAAATCTATAGTTTTGTTGAGACGTTCTTCCTCTAACAATAGTTCCCAAAAGTCTTTATCATCACGTCCCGAGTCAACATTCCAATTTGGCTTGGCTAATTTACGAGCCCTAGCGGCAGTATTACTCTGCATTCTACTATAATCCTGTGCATAGAAAGGACCCTTGCGTCCCCAAGGAGGAGGTAGTCTGTCATCGTAGGGATTATCGCCCTGTTTAAATCTAAATTTAAAATTGGCATGCCACTTACCACTGTCGCTGATATTGAATACAAAAGTAGCAGTATACATTCCTGGGCCGTATTGGCTTCCGAACTCACGAAGATCAATTTCTGGATTGAATTTTACCGTTGCAGAATAGCCGCCTCGAGTCTTCCAGAGCATACGGAAGAAAGGCCACATTTCATTAACCAGTGCATCAGCAAAGGGATTGAGTCTAGGCTTGATAATGTTATAGTCAAATCTTTCGTATTCTACTTCTTTGATTGTATCAGGATTGTTTAGTTTAATCTCGTAGTGCTCCCTGGCCAAAGACCAGCGAATAGGATAGCCAAACTCTGTTTCTGTACAGCCGCGCATGAAGTCTAAGAACATGTGAAAGGTCTTTACACGAGTCATAACGTGTGTTCCACCTTTAGTAAAGTCTTGCGTAATCCAATGTCCCTGATATTTCTGTGCGCTGACGTTGTACTTGTGAGTGTTCTGTCCAACAATAGTTTCTGGACCTAAACCGTAGCCTACACCTGCTCCTACGTTATTGATATTCATATTACGCATACGCCACAGGAATGTCATACTATCAGCAAAATCCTGTAGTGTTTCTGTAGGGAAGCCTACGATCCAGTTGGTGGCCGCATAGATCCCTACAGCCTTACCATCACGAAAGTTCTGTTCCATTTCTGCGATTGTAACACCTTTGGCCATGTCGTCTAATACTTTCTGACTACCACTTTCAATGCCGTAGTTTAACATAATACAGCCGCCGGCCTTTAGATCCTTAAAGTATTCTAAGTCCATGCGGCCGTCACAGCGGGCGTAACCTGTCCAATGTATAGGTAAGTTCTTTGCTTCAACTGCTTTACAAAATGCACGAAGTTCTTTTAAGTTACCATTAACTAGACTATCAATAAACCAAACAACATCAGTGCCTTTGTTATAGTATAGCCATTCTATTTCTTGTATTAGGTCTACTGCCTGTCTTTGACGATACTTCCAGAAATGTGTTTCTTCACAGAAGGTACACTTAGCCGTACATCCTCTACTAATCTCGCTGTTAACTCCATTAGGAATCTTATACTGACTAAAGTCAATGCTTTCATAATCGGGCATTGGTAGCCCATTGATGTTAATGCGCTGATCCTCTGGCTGTGTTAGATACTGTGGCTCGCTGTGGCGAACACCGTTTTCAACTTCTTCCAGTATCTCTAATAGTTTTTGTTCTCCCTCGCCGTTAACCACATAGTTGTAGTAAGGTTGAATTTGGAACCAACTCTTCTGAACGTTGCTGCCGCCTACTGCGATAACAAGATTAGGCATCCTGCGTTTAAGTTCTTGACACATCCACTTAGTAGGTTCTTCGCTGATGTAGTAAACGCTAAAACCTACAATATCCGGCTTCATTGCCTCTATCTCATCACAGGCCTTTTTGAGCAAGGGCTCTAGCACAGGATGAATGTCGTTCATGTATGTAGATCCTAGCCAATGCCAACTTGCACTAGGGTCCCACAGAGGAAATGGTAACTTGTTATTAGGCTTCCAATCATTCTTATATTCGTTATAAGCACGAATATTAAGGTCCATAATGGTAGTTTCATAGCCCGCTGTCTTAGCAATACCACTAAGGCGTGCTAGGTTAAAGGGAGGCATCTCAGGTGCCCACTCAGGACAGAGAACTAGAACCAACTTAGTGTTGCGTGTCTTGTAGTCTACATACACAGGAGTAACATTGGCCTGCTGTGCTTTCTTAGCATAAGGTTCAATGGCTTTCATCATTGCCCTATGTCGTGCGTCAGCAATATCCTCTGTCGGAGGAGGAGGTAACTCTTTATTTTGCTTGGCTAATTTTGTTAGATTAAAATCCAAAACTTACCCCTTTACTACCTTAACAGGAAACTTTGGAATTAAAATATCTGTTCCGCACATACAATGTTCTTTACCGCAAATAATTTTTTTAGGCCCTACCTGTTTTACATCAGACAGTATGTTACCTAACTTCTCAACTTGACCGCAGGTTCCCATGCTAACTTGTCCTACTTGGTTAATCCAAACGTTATCGCCAATATGACATTCCCAGCCTTTAAAGAAATTCTGCCTCTCTACTATTATAGCATTACTATAAGCAGAAGTAACTTCCCCATCACTCCAAAATGCTTGACTGTAAAATGGATTTTTCAAATAAGGAGTATCAATTGTTTTCTTTTGATCTGCTGTATGCTCTTGTAGGAACTTGGCCTTCTCTGGATCTGTGTACTGCCACGGTCCTGCGTTCATGCTTAGTTCGTCAAAAAGCGGTGTCCATTCAACAAAGTAGTTAGGTAGTTCACTCTTAAGTCTTTCCCCAAACTCAACAACTTCCCAAAAACGTTCTTCATGCATGAGCATCTTGCAACTAAAATAGTTTAACTTGTCGCACATGTAACGAGCGTTGTCTATGTACTTATCTGGATTGGTAAACTCCACATGAAAACTTGCTACCACATCATCAAAAAGATGCCCGTGCTTCTTCCACCAACTCAGTGGGCGACTGAAGTTAGTGTTTACCGCAATAACCGTATTTGGTAAATTACTTCTTATCCATTCGCAAATGGGAATAAGATTGCGCCAGAGTGTAGGCTCTCCCCCGCTGAAGAAGAATTTGAAGTTTCTATAGCCCAAACGTAGATACTTGTTAGTAATCAATGTAAGGTTCTTGATATAAAGTTCTAGGTTATCGTCGTTGCGATCCGTCCCAGAATAGTTTCCAGGATTACAGTAACTACATCTAAAGTTACAGAAATTGCTTACTTGCCAAACAACATCAAGGTATTTCTGATTAGCATCAATTTTTAAGAGTTGTCTTTGTTCACTACTTCCTTGGCTGCTTGCATCCATTGGTAGACTTCCTTTAATTCCGGTATTGATTCAAATAGACTTTCACTACGCATCTTGTCTGTGGCAAATTCTGTGTCAAAGAACTTCTCTAGTCCGTCAATGCTTGTGCTCTGTTTGGTCTTTAGTGCTTCAAGCACAACGGCAAAGGCATTGCGTACACTTCTATCATAGTTTCCATTACTTCTAATTCTACGCCAATCTGCGATTAACTTCTTTCTATAAGCATAGGGTAGTATCTGAATACTAGCATACCAAGGGTGCGTTAACATGTTTAATCGTAGACCTCCGTCGTAGGTAGGGTTAATATATCTTTTGTCTACTAGATATTCGTAGAACTTAGGAAACTGATGCACATTCCAAATACTGATTGTAGGGGTAATATGAAATTTAACATGCGGTGCTTTTTCTTTTACCATCTTAATGTTGTTTTCTATTTCAGTCCACTTAGTTCCGCTACGCAGGTATTCTGCTACAGAACCCATGCCATCGAGGCTGGCAAATATTTCTACATTACTAAACTTCTTCCAATAGTCTAGAACATTCTTATCTTTGTATTTGAATACACTGAAGTTAGTAGTATAGGTTAACTTGATATCTGTCTGTTCGTTCTCTAACCAAAAGTCTAACAGTTGATAGTGCTCAGGTGTGATTAGGCTTTCCCCGCCAGCAAAGTAAACTTCCTCAACATGATGCAGGTAAGGGGTCATGCGTTCAAAGAACGACCCGTCCTTATTGTTGCCCACAACAATATCTTCCATTTTAAACACAGTTAGGTTGCCTTCTTTCTTATCTGCATACTCTTTTGCATGTAGGCTACTAAACTCTGGACCGCAACTACGACATTTAAAATTACAGATATTGCTCCAACGAATATCCAAATACTTTAATTTAAACTTATCTATGCCGCCGTCCATCTTTGTACTCTTAACTAGATTAAGACTACTCTCTCCACGAACAGCATTGTTACTTTGACGTAGACTCCATGTGCCTAGTTTTTCAACATCGTAACATCGTTGGCAAATATCGCTAGGCCAATTGTTAAGCATGTTCAGCCGCAGTTTCTTATATTCGTCTGTGTTCATCATGTGCAGAATACTCTTGTTATCTACATTACTCACAGGTTTATCGCTGTCTGCCATACAACAGGGCAATACTTTTTTGTTTGGCAATGCATGAAAATGCACCCAAGGCATTATACAAAAGTATTCTGTATCTAAGATAGTCTTATCAATAGTTTTCATAGGTTAAAAATAGGTAGTCTATTTAATTCTGGAAATACATTGAATACATTTTCATCTCTGATCTTATCAATGTAGAATGCACGATCAAAGAATGCTTCTTTGGTTGTAGCCCATGTATCTTCGCTGTCAGCAAAGTTAATTCCCTCATTTACCAAACGTTGAATACATGGATAGTCTTTAGCACCCACATTGGCAAAGTTAAATGCTTTCTGCCTTGCTTGATTCTTTAGTTCTCTGGGCATAGATTTAGCACTATAATGCGGCGGATGTACAGCAAGATAAAGACTATGATACCAATCGTCTTTCCTAATTAGGCCTTTCTTAATTAGATATGAGTAAAACTCTCCAATTGTAAGATAGTTAAAGATACTGAATACTGTGTTCATCTGAAAGTCAACATAATCTAACTGACGAAACTTTAATAGATTACTTTCTACTACACCCCAGTCAGTTCCTTTGCGTAACCATTCAGCACGTTCTCCGTAATGATCAACACTACAACTCAATTCAACTTTCTTAAAATGCTTCCATAGGTCCAGTATATCATATTGTTTGTACTTGATATTACTGGCATTGGTATTGTATCTTAGCACAATATCTGTCTTGCCCTTACGAATCATTTCTTCTAGCATCACGTAGTGCTCGTCCGTAATCAAAGGCTCTCCGCCTGCAAAGTAGGCTAGGTCAATATGATCAATGTGTTCTAATACTTCTTCTAGTAGATCACCTCTATGATTATCGGCGTGCATGATAATAGGATGTGTCTTATCTCGCAATCTGTTTTCAGCCGCCCACTGGCTGCTAAATTCTGCTCCGCAGGTTCTACATTTAAAGTTGCAGATGTTACTGAATCTAATATCAAAGTAACGCATCTTAAACTCGGGCACAGTTCCGTCTGGTAATGTTGTTGTAACTACTTCGTCAAAGTATTTGGCAAAATGATCTTTGCTGTAGTTTCTAAAACTGTGCGGGCCTGCTTCTTCGTGCTTGTAACAGAACTCGCAGATCTTACTAGGCTTACCCTGTAACATATTCAAACGAAGTTCTTTTATCTTATCTCCGTTGAATGCTTCTTCTAGTGTAATCTTACGTGTGTTTCCGTAACCGCCACCATAGGTATTACTACAACAAGGATAGATATCTCCTTTGGGTGTTACATTCATATGCACCCAAGGAAACATGCAAAATACTTTGCTTTCTTTTAATAGATGTTCTTTATCTAATTCCATATCAATCCATCATTGATGCAAGTTCTGGAAATACTTTGGTAAAAGATTCTCCGCGGACCTTGTCTAAATTTTCTATATCAATCTTGAAATTTTCTCTGTGAATCGGCCAACCATCAACAGATTCCGCCCAGGCAATGCAACTTTCTAATGTGCTTGTTTGATGTGGTACAAATTTACGATGTGCCATATAGTCTGTAATCAACTTAATATTCATACGACCGCGCTTCTTGATCTGTTGTGGCAATACCTGTGCTGTTAGATGTTCAGGACTGGCCATGCTGTACACACTAAACGTAGGACCAGGAGGCGGTAGATAGATATTCTTGTTAATCAGATATCTATAAAGGTCGTGCATGGTAGTGTAGTTGAATACACTTACCACTGTGTTCAGACTCAATATAACATTGTTTGTGTTTTTAAGTTTAAGCAGGTTGCTTTCTACTTTACCCCAATCAGTACCGTGACGTATGTATTCTGCACGTTTGCCAATGTGATCAATGCTGGCACAGAACTCAATAGGAGTAGAGAAATGGCTCCATAATTCTACAACATCTTTATCTTTAAATTTTAGATTGCTAGCGTTTGAATTATAGACTAGACGTATGTCTGTCTTCTTTTGCCTAATCATTTCTTCTAGTAACACATAATGTTCTTCTGTAATTAAAGGTTCGCCCCCTGCAAAGTATGCATACTCCATATGAGGAATATGTGCAAGAATATCTTCTAGAAAGTTATCTCTGTTGTTCTTTGGGTAGATTCTAGCCCATGGTAGTTTACGCTTTAGGTCTTCTTGTTCCCACTGACTGCTATAGTCTGCATTACAGGTACGGCATTTAAAATTGCAAATGTTGTTAAACCTAATATCAAAATAGTGCATCTTAAAATTGTTTAAGGTGCCGTCTGCCTTTGTGTTTCCTAAGACTTCATCTATATGATGTTTAAATCTATATTCAAACTGTGCCCTAGCACTTGGAATATTCATTTCTTCGTGCCTGTGACAAGTTTCGCAATGCGGATTCTTAACTTCGTTTAGCATGTCTAAACGTAGTTGTTTCATTTCAGGAGTGTTAACTAATTCGTCTAAGTCTTGATAAAGACTAGATCCCGTACTACCTTTAGCAATACAGCAAGGACCTGCGTTGCCTGTAGGTGTTGTATGTATATGCACCCACGGCGCCATACAAAACACTTTGCTGTCTTTTAATAAAAATTCTTTATCCATTTAATTCTTTGCACCTATCGAAGAAATCTTCCAGTTCTGGAAATGTTTCTACAAAGTTCGTTCCGCGGCGATCGTCTAAGGCAGTAAACCAGTTATAAAAGTCTCGGCGACCTTCTTCTATTGTCTCTTCTGGATAGACTGTTGTGTCCATGTAATCGACTACACGACGAAACTTTTCATACTCTACAGTATTGAACTTGGTATTGTTGTTATCGTCTACATTGTTTTTAATATAATCCAAACTCTCGTGCATATAGAACATAAACTCGTCTTTGGGCAATATGTTCATATCGTACTGTAGTGGCTCTTTTAGATAAGGGGTATCAAATCTAACCAATTGCAGTTCTGTGGTATTATACTTCTTACGCCATTCAAGTATTTTACCTAATAGGTCTTTGAATGTAGTTACACACAGAATATTAAAGGTAATCATGAAGCCCACAGGCTGTTTGACTTTGGTAATGTAGGCATCTAGGTTACGTTCCCATATGCTTAGATCTAAACCTGTACGGATATATTCTGCACGAGGTCCCCATGTGTCAATACTAGTATACAGTTTAAATTGTTTGATGCACTTGTTGTCTAGTAGATAGTTAATTTCATCAATGAATCTATCTACCATAGCAGGCTTTACTCCTAGGTTGCTGTTGATATTCAACTCTAGGTTAGGCATTGGATCTTCTTTAAGACTCTTTAACAATTTCCATGTGCTGGTATGCATTAAAGGTTCACCGCCTGTAATGCGTAGGATGGTAAGTTCGTGTCGCATCTTAGGCCACCAAGCCCACCATGCATCAACATAGGGATTGTCTTCTTCGCGTTCGTAGATCTTTAACCAATCGATGTCACAGCGATGATTCTTAACTGTTTCTACAGGACCGTGTTCTTTGATCTCGTTATAGAAACGACTGCTGGCTTTAGGATGACAGTATCCGCATTTAAAGTTACACTCGTTACCAAAACTTATTTCTACGTATTCTGGATTAACATTCTTGTCCCACTTGCCTTTACTGGCCAACTTAAAACGTTCATCTGTGTAGATAGCCGCACTACGCAGATGTCTATCGCTTAAATGATCTTTACCTAAGTTTTCAATATTCCAACAGTACTGGCATCCTTTAGTTTGTTTACCAGACAGCATCTCTTGACGCTCTATCTTTTTAATAATAGTATTATGTAGAGCACTAGGATCTCGCTTAATTTCTTTTAGATCAATTTGATGAGGGGCAGGATGGTAGCAACTGTGTGTTTCACCAGTTTGCAGATATATATTAGTGTGGTACCATTTAGCAAGACAGAAACTAGGACTAACTTCGTTGATAATGGGTATTACTTTTCTAATCCTGTCGTGTAAGACATCAGTCATATTGTTTTTTAAACTCTTTCAACAACCATTTATAGTCGTTAATTTTAGATAATTCTTTAGGCTTCTTTTTATTTGTGCTTACAAAGTTAACGGCGCTGTGTGCGGCTTCAATAGCATACATCCCATAAGGCTTGTCTGTACCTGTACTCAACCATGTATCAAGTCTTGCTTTATTTTCTTCTGTAGTATTACAGGCCAACTTGACACACTCTCTAAATGCACTACGCCATGTGCTAAACTCATCTGTATTGAACGCTGTGGTATTGCTTATTCTACTGATAACTTTGAGTTTAGGCATAATACCGGTAAACATGTCCAAAGTTGTCCACTTTTTGGTTTTCATTAACACACGTTTACTGAACAGTTTAACACCTCCGTAGCCGTAAGTCAAATTGTTAACAGGATTGCGGCTAGTCCATACATAGGCGCAGTCTCTATCAAAGATACCGGGTTGGAAATTAAATTTCCAACTGTCTTCCAAATAGGCATCACCATCAACTACATAGAACATGTCTGTTTCTGCAATGCGGGCGGCTTCTTTGTGTGCATTGAAAATACCTTCAATGCCGTTGACACGTTTAGCCCAAGGCGCTTTTTCTTTTACTCGTAGCCAATTTGCTTCCGCATTAGGTTCGTTATAACTGATAAAGACTACATCAAGTGTCTTAGGCATAACGGGTGTGATGTAGCCCATTTCCTTTTCGCCTGATGCTAGCGGACCTGCTGTGAGTTTAGCGGCCCAAATCTTTTCCTCTCCACTAAATTTAGGATCAAGATACCATACATGAACATAGTCCCTATCGTGTACAGGAATTGTGTAGTCAATCTTAAACTTAAGATAGTCTAGTGCAGGATTGTATTCTTCTTTGATAATAGGAGTAACATAGCCTGCTTCTTTGTACAGTTCTTTGCCCTTGGCAAATGATATCTTGTAGGCCCAGATGTCAAAGTGTTCCGTAAAGGCCTTGTCCAGCATGTAGGTATGTGTGTACTTGAAGTCGTAATATTGGAAGTCATCGATAGTGGGTAATGCAAACTCGCAACCCTTAACATCAGGATGATACTCTAAACGCATCTTAGGACTGACTTCACCTACAATCTTAGTTCCTGTACATTCTGCAGAAACTGTAACTGTAAAAGCCCAAATACTTTCATCTAGGTCTTCGGTATGTTTGCTATCTAACATCCATGCGTGTTCAAACCAAAAGTCTCTCCACGGAATAACATAGTCGACATCATATTCCATGTCCGGTAGTTCTGGGTTCTTAATTATATTATATGTAGGACTAACAGTACCTACCCATAGCAATGACTCGGGCACACGATAGGCTGGTTTGAATCTAACTACCCACACATCCTCAAAAGGACTATAGGTCTTATCTAGCATATAAGCACATTCGTGATGTAATTCGTAGTATGGAGGGCACATACTATCTAAATCTAATCCTAGATTTGGTAAATCACCATTGTACTCAACTTCTAGATCAGGTACAACGTAGCCCATATCCTTAACACCCTTAATCTTTTTACCTAACGGTCTGCAACTAACTGCCCAAACCTTCTCGTCTGTGGGATTAAATCTAGGATCTATATACCAAACTAGTTCATACTCTTTGTCCCACGGCTGCGGAGCAAATGTTTTCCTAGGATCATTTTCAAATGTCATTAACTGATCTAGGTCGTTGTTCTTAGACCAAGACAACTCTGGTATTTCTATTTCTACACTTTCATATCCATGATAAGGATACCAACCCTCTTTGAATACTTTAACTACCCAATCCCCGTTGTGCGTATAGACTATACATTTTCTAGTTTCTGGAACCCTATCAATAAAATGTATGATTTCTTTATTTGTAAAATACGGATTGATGGCTTTGAATTCTTTGTGTCCTTCACCTAATTCATATAACTGTAGGTCGTAGTATAGGTCATAGCCTTGCCATTTTACTTCGGCGACCTTTTCGTAGGGTAGTGTGTAGATACTATCGAGCATACTCTAATTTATCTTAGAGTATGCCCTGCGTTGACCCATTCAGGGCAATAGGTTAGGATTTACCAAACTGGTTAATATTGTGCCGTCTCTGTTAAATCCCACAAAATGTTTTGTTTTGTATCCGTCAACAAAGTCAGCAGGATATTCTAATTGTGTAATTCTATCTACAGTTTCATCGTAATAGTAGAATGCATTCTGTAGGCCCGTAACAGTTCTACGACTGGCAGGATCTGTAGGTAAGTCTCTTAGACTGTTCATAAAAATTCTTAGATCGCCTGTACCATAATCATAGATGTTTAACATAGATGCTATTGTCTTGTTAGATCTAAAGAATGAAGATACCGGTCTGCCTTCAGAGAACGCAAAACTTTTAACACAGGTTGCTGTTGTAAGATAGTGTACGGTATCTTCTTCGCCGACTTTAATTCTGTAGACTTCGGCCCAACTATCAAAGGTTGAAAACTCATCTCTCAATTCTAATAAATCAACAACACCGTCATCGACCACAGGTGTACTAGCACCAATACCAACAGTTAAGAATCTTTCGCCGCCTATATAATCATAACTTAGACCTAGAACATTATTATCTAATCCTGTAGCACTAAGGAAGGTTGCAATGTTTTCATAAAGAACGTTTGCGGTAATGATCACAGGTACATCAACACGAACACGACCGTTAATAGGATCTGCTGGTAAAATATTAACTGTGGCTGTAGTGAAATAGGTTCCAGGAATTGAATCGCGTGGATTGTAATTTAATCTAAATGTTTCTCTAGAGGTTGGCTGAACTGTAAGTCCAGATCCTGTGATTGTAGCAGTGAATCCTCTAAAGATATCGCCTAAGTTAACAGTAAAGTCTTGACTTAAAATAGCATTAGTTGTGGCAGTAGCAACCCAAGATGCAGGATTAACATCACCTACATTAACTTCAGTGAACAGTACTAGATCATTTGTGGAAGAAGACTCAATAAAAATATACCCTCTATAACTTCCAGGACTAGACGCGGTGTAAGTAACTACAAAAGAAGTAGAACTGTTTGCAGGAATTGTCAACGGAGTTGTTACGCTCACAGTTCCGGTTGTATATCCCGGATACAATTCAGGATAAACACTTTCTGGAAACTTAACTGGATCCGGTGAAAGAGAAATTCTGTCAACTATGCAGTTAGCATTAGAGTTATTTGCTAGGTATACTCTTCTAGAGGCTGTGCTATTGGCAGCATCGAGTCCTATAGAGAACGGAGCCAACGGAACTAAAGATGCAGACTGTAATCCATTAGATCTCTGTGACTGTGGGCGAGGGCTGGATATACCACCGTTTTTACTCGTTGCATAGGTTGTTTTAAAACTACATCTAGTTCTAAAATTAACTGAGATTCCTTTTTTCTTTTTCTTCTTAGTCTTGTTTTTTTTCTTCTTGCCTTTCTTGCCAACAGGACCAATTAAGAATTGAATTGTTGCAATAACTGCTCTGTAAAAGGCTCCAAAGCCGTTATTGTCCTCTATGATAGAGAACTTTAATTCAACTGTTCTTGTAAACTCAGATTCCTCTTGCTCGTAAAAATAATCTACCCATTGTCCGCCATTGGCTAGAGCCTCAAGATACTTTGTTTTATCAAAAACGATTTCAGCAGCCTGTCTAATTGGGCCAGGACTTGAAACTGTACCTACCCAGCGGTTCTCTTCATCTGTGTTTCCATAGAAATCAAACTCTCCAAATAACGGTTGGAAGCGACCGCCGGAGTTAAAGAAATAATTTGCATCCGCAACTCTACGCCAAGCATAGGTAAACGCCGTTAACAATGTATTAGCAGAACCGTTTGAAAAGTTTTCAACCCATTCAACGTTTTGCGAAGTTAACCCAATTGTTGTAGTTGTGCTGGTAATTGTCGTGTCAGCATCAATATTAGTATTGACGGTCATGAACGTTAAGTTACTAGGATCTACTAACAATGGATTAGCCTTTAGAAACTGTAGTTCAGTCCATAGTCGTTGTGGAACAACACGAGTAATAGGAGTTCCGCCTTCTGCAAATCGTAATCTATTAACTGCCCGTATTGTAGCATTAGTACCTGTACCTGTCTGGTGAATAATGGCCTTGACCATGTCTTCTACCATTAAGTTAAAGTCTTCGGGATAGACCTTTTCTCCCGGTAACACAGGTTGACTGATCAGTGCAGTACCGTACCCAGTAGCAGTAGTGCCCATGAGAGCATTGAGTTCGTTCCAAATTAGATTCTGTTCGTCTGTGAATACCAAAGGAAGGTTACTTCTAATTCTTAAGATAAATGTGGAAGATGCCTGCTGTCCAACTTGGTCAGTGACTGTGATCGTATAGATAGCAGATCCTGTAACCAAAGTTGGTGTTCCGCTAATCTGCCCTGTTGACGTATTAAAAGTCATGCCCTGTGGTAAAGGTTGATTTAGACTGTAGGTAACAGAACCTGAGCCGCCTGTGACAGAAATTGGTATGAATGGAGTTACTGCTGTTCCAACTATTACTGTTTGAGTAGGAACTACAGTTGTAGCAAAAATAGGCACACCCGTGACTGATAGATTAAAATTAGCAGAACCTGCTTGCCCAAACTGATCTGTTACTGTAACTGTATAGACTGTTGTTGACTTTACTTGTACCGGAGTACCTGATATAAATCCTGTTGAACTGTTAATAGTCAACCCTGTAGGTAATGCGGGTGCTATAGAATATGTAATAGATCCACTACCGCCGTTAGCAGTAACAGGTTTAAACGGAGTCACTGCTTGATAAGCAAAGAAAGCCACGGTGCTGGTATTGGCAGTGGCATTGATAGCCGTTGCTACAATAGAAAGCGTGACATTCTTAGAGCCGGTTTGTCCTGCTTGATCTGTAACTGTAATTGTGTATAGAGCAGGATTTTTTAGTGCATTAGGAGTACCACTGATAACACCAGTAGACGAATTAAGACTAATACCAAATGGTGTTAGATTATTAGGACTTATGCTGTAAGACTTAGTACCATATCCGCCTGTGGCCACCACAGGCATAAACGATGTAGCAGTAAACACAGTCATTGCTCTCACTGGTATAGCCAGTGTAACTGTTAGTGCCGTGGCGGTAACTGCAAGACTGAAGTTTCTACTTACAGTTGTAGATGTATTGTCAAGTACAGTTACAGTAAATGTACCTGTACTACGTAACTGAGTAGGTGTACCAGATAGTTGTCCTGTTGATCCGCTAAACGTTAGCCCTGTAGGTAATGTTGGACTTATACCATAAGAGTATGGTGGAGTACCTTGACTGGCCACTACTGGAATAACTGGAGTCATAGCAGTGGCATAAGGCAATGAAATACTTGAAACCAATACGGTTGCAGTCAGGGCAGTATTTGGCGGTGCTGTAACTGACAGGCTAAAATTCTTGCTTACAGACGTAGCGGTATTGTCAGTTACGGTTACTGTAAATGTTCCTGTACTAAAGATCTGTGTTGGTGTACCAGATAGTTGTCCCGTTGATGTATTAAAAGCAATACCTGTAGGCAATGTCGGACTTAGCCCGTAAGTATATGGCGGAGTACCGTCGCTGGCCACTACAGGTATAGTCGGAGTCATTGCCACTCCAAGTGTCAATGGTATACTAGAAACTGCCACTGTAGCGGTCAATGGAAGAGACACCGCAGGACTCAATAACTCTGTAGGTACTTTTAAGTATCTGTTAGGTGATCCTTGTAAAGAGAAAAAGTCTCCTCCGTCGCCGCCGGTATCTGGGATCTGACCTGTAGCATAAATTTCAGAAAGATTGCTTAGGTAATTTGTCTGTGTCCAAGTGAGATGTCTTTCGGCCCAGGCAGCAATTACTCCAACAACCTGAGGTGATGACATACTAGTTCCGCTCAACCTAGCATAGTAGAAAGAAGTATTTCTTGGATCTGCTACAGGAGTTGGATAACCTCCGTAGTTTGTACTAGAAGAAAAAGAACTAATAATATAGGAACCAGGAGCATAGATATCTACTCTAGGACCAGAGTTACTGAAATTAGATTTACGATCGTCTACTGCATCAATAGATCCGACACAGATTACTCCCGGAGTTTGATTTGGACTAGAACCCCTATGATAGTAATATGGTTGTGTAAATGGATCACCCGGTGGAGCATACAAATACATTACGTTATTATAATCTGGTCCGCCAACTACATCATTTCTGTTTATGCTGTTTCCAGCACTACCGATTACCACAACACCGTCTGCTAGAGCATCTTGAACATCTGCCTGCAGGTATGTTTGTTGTACACCAAACGGTACAGACCCACCGTTAACATACATGCCCCAACTGTTCAACTGAGCGGTACTAAATGTTGTTGATGTGGTATAGGTAGTTCCTCGGTAAGTGACACCTTTGATGTTAGATACACCAATGCTGCCGCTCCATCCCCAACTATTACTAGTAATGGTAGGATTCTTAACACCGGTTGCAGGATTGACAGGTTTATTGCGATGGAATGCTCTTACAAAGTCAAATACATAAGCATCAGCATTTCCACTAAAGTTTTGATTAGGATTGTTATCAATTGGGTCAATACTATAGATGTTAGCGTTTCTTGCCCAACCCTGTGTGTTACCTGCAACTGTTCCTGCTACGTGGTTTCCGTGTTTGTTATCACCTATGTCATATCCAGCATAGGTATAGTTAGGTCGAGGGTTGCTGGGATAAACTTCTGCGTTATGATTAGCAAACCAATCGTACTGAACAACACGACTACCACCTGTGCCGTCAGCATTTTTAGCCAACTCTGGGTGTCCTGGGGCTACCAGGCCGTCAATGATTACCACGTCAACGTTGGTGCCACTGGCGTATACTGTTACAGATCCGCTGGTATTAAAAGTACTAAATGCAGACCATCCTGCTCGAGTAACACCTTCGAATACTCGTAGTAGTCCCCAGTTCCTTGCGGATGCAGGATGGTTGCCGTTGTTCTTGTTAAATTCACTGCTGGTTTCAGTCCAGTGTAGTTCTTTGACAAATCCCTGTTCTCTAGGATGTAGTTCAACATCGAGCACACGAGGATCTTGTTTAATAGATTCTGCTTCTTCTTTGGACAACAGATAATGTGTACTACGACTAATTGGTCTACGATGAATGCACTCTATGGCTCGTTCTGGGAAGTGGCCATGACAACCACAACCGGAGTTTTCCAGTTCATTATAGATGTCATCTAGGTCTGATGCACGGTGTACTGTGACAATATATTCTTTGTGTTCTGTTGACATTTTGGCGAGAAGTAATCCGGATTAACACATATTTAGTGTCAGGAGTTTATGCCTTGACTCGATGCTGTATTAAATAGTAATATACGCATATTATGACTACACGCAAATTTAAACATTCTGGCGCACTAGGGGATTTAATCTACAGTCTACCTCTGGTAAAACATTTTGGTGGTGGAGATTTTTATCTGCATCTTAATCAAATGGATTGGATAGGACAGCACTATTACGGTGCCTTGCCTAGTCCATTCCATCAAGGTCGCATGACAGAAGCAGACTATGAATACATGCGGTCGTTTATGAACGCACAGGAATACATCACAGCCTTTGACATACTTGATCCAAGAACCGCAGAAATCACACACAATCTAGATCGATTTCGTGTGCCGTTTGTAGGACACCCGGACAACTACATCAACATCTACTGTCAAGTATTTGGGCTTGATACAAAACAACAAAATCACTGTGCCAGCACCCCCTGGCTCACCGTACCTCGCAAAGAAGATTTAGCGGGCAGAGACGTGGTAATAAATCGCACAGAACGCTGGATACCCAACACAATGGATCCAGCATGGCAGGACCTTAAAACACAGGGGCTAGCAGATCGTGCAGTATTTGTAGGACTAGAACGAGAATATCTAAAATTCAAAGAGGACACGGGCTGGGACATACCCTGGCGAGCCACTCAAACAATGTTAGAACTAGCAGAAGTCATTGCCGGCGCAGATGTGTTTGTGGGCAACCAAAGCCAGTGCTTGGCCTTGGCCATTGGCCTGGGCGTAGAAGAAATATGGTGTGAAGCACGCCGTGACATGCCCCTGGATCGCAACGAGTGTTATTTTCCATTAATGGAAAATGTAAACTATTTCTAACCCATGATCATACAGCACGACCCCGACTGCAATCCCGATGATTTTGTCTACAAGACTGACCTTAGGTTTGGAGATCGTGTGGGCCAAGAATTGCTGGCACAGGTCAATCGAGATCTGGGCTATTTTGAACGTAGGGTCAAATATAGAGAAGCCTTTGACAAAGACACTATCAAAAGTTTAATCAAGCAGGTAGGCCGTGATGCTACCAGAGAGTTGATCAGGCGTCAGAATCAAATTACTGAAAAGTGGCCCGGGGAAACCTATATCAGTTTTAAACAATACTGGTGCGGTGACTATTTCAACCAACGCATCTTAGAAGAAACACCCTCGTGGCTCAAAGAACTCATACCCGGAGAGCCCTACCCTATACTACAGGTCAGCGATGCTGAAAGCGGAGAAGTGGGCCTATTGCCTCCCCATTGTGGGCATAAACGTATCAGTAGCCTGTTCTGCTTATTGCAGGGTGGGGGCCAGGAAACTCGTTGGTACACAGAATCCGAACCCTTTGAACTTGTTGACATTTACCATATTCCAGATCTAGACAAGATCAAGTTGGCAGTCAGTGTGGTTCTGGAACCCAATACGTGGTACGTGTTTAACCACAGGGCCTGGCATAGTGTACATAAGTTTGCCTATCGGGGCCCTAGTAGGGTGAGTTTTGGGCTGGATTTTGACAGCGTTACAGCACCCGATCTAGTAGAATTATGTAAACACCACAGTGGTTGACAAGTTGGTAAAAATCCAGTATAATAAACACATCACAACTAAGGAGATCGCCATGTATCTGTTCGAAGTCCGCATTGCACTCAACGGTGACCGTAGCAACACCACCAGTGTGCAAATCACTGCTGAAAACGCCTATGCTTGTCAGCAGATTGCCGCCCACCAATATGGTGCAGGCAATGTTGTCTATTATCGAGAATTGCGAGCCCTATGAGTCAAAGACGTCTAGGTATTATCCAAAGTCGTGGGCTAGGTGACCTAATCATAGCCCTGCCCATTGCGGGCTACTATAGAGATCAGGGTTGGGAAATCTATTGGCCCATACTAGATGAGTTTGTGCCCAGTATGCAGGGCTTGGCTCCCTGGGTCAAATGGATACCCATACCCTACGATCCTCCGGGCCGCTACTTCTACGACATACCCCAGCAACGGCTCAAAAACTTCAAGGTAGATGAAACACTTTGCCTTTATCAAGCACTGACAGGGCACCCTGAGTTCAGTGCTGAACGGTATTTCCAGTACACCAGTTTTGATCAGTACAAATACCTTAAGGCCGGGGTACCCTTTCTAAAGAAGTGGGATCTTAGGGGCTACATTACTCGCAACGACGAGCGCGAAGATCGCCTGTTCCATGCCAAGGTACAGAACCCTAACTATGCTGTTCTACACCTACAGGGCAGTGACATCAGGGCTATCTTTGACCCTAGTATCATACCCAAAGACTGGCAGATCATTGAGATCATGCCCGAAGCCGATGTACTCTTAGGTGATTGGCTCAAAATCATCGAACGAGCGCAGAGCATAGTCTGTATTGACTCAGTGTATGCCAATCTAGTGGATCAATTGGCCCTGGGCGAGGATCGCTATTTCATACAGCGTAGCCACATAGGGCTCACACCCGTACAGGGTCAACACTGGCATTGGTTGTAAACGCCGGAGCCAGGTTAAATACTGGCATATGAAGACACGCTCTCAAGAGTTTCAAGAAGAAATAGAGGCCGCACTGGCCAATAGTCCCTATCCTCAGGATCGAACGCTACATCTGCTCTACTGCGTGGGTCTACTCAAAACTCTATTGGCATACTCTGCCCTGGACACCTGGGAAGTACGCCGTAGGATACAGCAATTGGCTGACCCTGAGGCTAGGAGGCGTCGGTGAGTCTGGTATAGCGAGTGGGTTCAATGCGTAGGCTCAGCGGGGGACCCGGCGAGACCAAGACATTGTCACCCGTGGTCTTAAAGGCCTGTATTCTACGGCTGTTGAGGCTGACCCAGATCTCCACGGGACTCCAAGAAGTCTGGCCGTTGAAGACCGCAGTATTGACCCAACGATATTTTATAATGTCCGTGTTGGCCAGAGTCTGTAGTTGTAGATAGCAGGAAAAAGCCAGACCCGGAACTGAAAAGATCTCGCCCATACGTCGGGGATCAGCCCAGATCATCAAGGGCATGGGAAAACTCTGATCCTGCAGAACTCTACGGCGCAGAGTCAAGGGCACTTCCTGGCTTTGATATACCACAGTACTGGTGGTAAAGGTAGCAGTGGTCTGCACATTGGGCACTGCGAGCGAGGAAGCCGATTGATCTTCTACGGCAAACCAATCACCCAACTGGAGTTGATTGGTAAAGGATATGGGTCTATATGGTATGTTCCACATATAGGTGGTAAATCCTCTCAGAGCCAAAGAGCCTGCGTCAAACCAGTAACATTGACTAGCCTGTACAACAAAATCCTGAGCAGATCCCACATTTTGCAGTTGTTGATGCTTGAACATGGGCAATACGGTGCTGGCCTGACCCAATGTGGTCTGTGTGAACGAACTTTGACGACCAACCATGGCCTGCCCACGCAGATTCACAGGTGATCCCGAATAACTACTCTCGTTGCGAGCAGTGAAGTTTGTGGGTGTTTGACTGCCGGCAAAACAATCCAACAAAAGGCTTCTGGGATTAAATTTAAGTGTTCGTGTTCTAGTGGTGCTCATGATCCAGTATTTATAGTATAAGATCCTGATCTCTGCGGCGCACAAACTCTAGATCCATGAGATAGATCATGGGCAGATAACACTCACGAACCCAAACTCTAACCCCCAATGCATGACTTTCCAGATGCTCTACATAGGGATCAAGACAGTCCAAACGATCACCCTCTGCATAGACATGTAGACAACAGAGCAGAGCGGGCCCCGAAGTAGATGACTTTGATCGTGTATGCGTATACATATACATATTACTTATAAAACTGCCAGGTGCTACTATATAGAGCGACTAGATTACAAGCAATGTATAGAAATATAATAACAGACCAGCCAGACTAACACAAGATCAAGATAGCCAAAACACATTGACAACACCAACAAAGTCCCGTATAATAAATACTGTGCTGATAACAAAGCATCTAGATAATCAAAGTGATTACTAGCCAACAAAAGACCTTAAACTTAGGAGAACACAAATGACCAAACAAGTCACAATCCACGTAGTAAACAAACTCACAGGCGAATACGTACAGAGTAAAACAACTCGTCGTAATCTAGAACAACGCTTGGGTATGCTCAAATACAATGTAATGAGTATTAATGGACAAGGAACTGCTGTATTCGATCGCTTCAAACCATTTATCGGAGTCGATCTTAAAGATATAGAGTTTCGTGTATATACACTAGATGAAGTTCGAACTGCTGACAGCATTAAGAACATTACATATATACCCAAAAACCCCGCTGTAGACGAATAAGGTAATTCTATATAGCGTGTACTAAGTGAGCGTAGCGAACGCACAGAGAGGCTCAGCACAGGCCTATATAGCATATACACTAGTAAAAACCCCGCTGTAGCCGGTATCCAGAATACCCCGCTATAGGGGTGAGCGGAGCGGTGGGGGCTGACTGTGGGCTAGGGTGGAGAACCTGAGATCACGGTGAGAGAAAGGTGAGAAGTGGTTGGAACATCTGACTATAACCTCGCCAACGTGCCACCATGATTTCACTGTAGAGCCATGATTTTTGCGGTTGTTTTCACACTTTTTGGCCGCAGAATTGGCCATTTTGGCGCCATTTTGGTAGAAAAATAGGCCAAAATTCCACCGAAATTCATGGCTTTTTTACCACACCTACGGAGATCCAAAGTTGACACAGAGTGCTACTACTAGTATAATATATACTATGCTAAGGGGGCCTATGGCGCAATTGGTCAGCGCAGTGGACTCATAATCCATTGGTTACAGGTTCGAGTCCTGTTGGGCCCACCAAAGTTTGTAAACCGTAGAGCAGGTGATATATGCTATATGAGTGTGACAGGAGGTTAGAGTCTGGGAGTCACATCAAGTATAGTTGAGCAGAGGTCCTAGGCCCTGTGTATACTGCTCGAACTCGTGGCCACATTACTCTAACTGGCTAAGGCTCGCCCCTAGAAAGGCAGGAACAAGCGAGACGGGACTGTATAATGTGACTTGCATATATACAGGATGTGGGAATAGGCACAGGGAGGTATTTGGCCCTGTGCCTATTTTTGCTTATATACTAGATAATATTATTGGGATTATATATTAAACAAATTCTATATAATCTGTACGCAAATGCCGTTTGGCAGTTTCTATAATGCGCTGTTTATCTTTTTCTAGTTCTTTATATACAATATCTCCGCTTACATAATTGCATTGTTTTTGTACGGGGAATATGTGTACAATATCTCCATTATCTTTTTCTTTTTGTAGCACATTAAAAGCAAAAATGATTTTATAAGTTTCTTTATCTTTATAATATACAATTTTTGCTTTGGCTACATTTGCAGTTTTAATGCTTTTTGACATTGTGTGCTCCTTTTTAGTGTATGCGTGTATTATATGTCCAAATGGGAGTGCCGTCAACTGTGGCAAAAAGAACACAGCCAGCGTGTAGGGGCTTTGATTGACCGTTTGGTAAATGCGTGTTATAATGCATTTTTAGAGGGAAGAAAAATGGGAATCTACGCACAAACTGTTAACGCATACGCTATGTCTGCCGCTCGTGCTACAGTATACAAAACACAAAATCGCTTGCAAAGTTACGGACAAACTAGTCTAATGCTTAATGTGTCTATTGCAAAATTTCGCAAAGACGTTGCCGCTAAAACTGTCAAGTATATTGCACAATTACAAGCAAAGCGTGTGGCAGAATTGCAACAAGAACTAGCACGTTTAACAGCATAAAGCCCTTAGGGGCTTAGGGTCTTTGGTTGACATTGTGGTAAAACCTTGCTATAATACACACATGGAAGCAAAAAACGTCACTCGTAAGAAGCGCACAGACCGCAATCATATCATCTATGAACTGCGTGTGCCCGCTGGGAACTACATTGGCGTCACAGCAAAGACTGAAAGTACTGTACTCAAGTCTGTTCGTGCCCGGGCCGCCAAGCACTTCTATCGTGCTAAAAAGGAAGACAAAGACTGGAGCCTGTGTGTGGCTTTGCGGCAACTCAACGACAAAAGTGAGATTGAAATTGTAGTTCATGCTATAATACGTGGCAAGGCTGAAGCGCACAAGGAAGAAGTTGTGATCCGCCGTGCTGTTCGCCCTAATCTTAACACTGACACAAGAGGAGATTGATATGTATACAGTTGAAGTCTACAAAGCAGACAAGCGGACCAAAGCGGGTGAGAGGCTTGTTCTCAAGCAGGACTACGATACTGACAACCTGTCAATGCTTGAGCACACTGTCAAGCATACGTGGCGTGGGCATCGCTATGAGATCCACGAGACCTATGTGACCCGTAAGAACATGATGTCGGGGCGGGAGTACCAGGAACGCTACGATACGCCCCACTTCTGCAGTCCCTCAAGCGAAGCCTACTGGTCAATGTAAAGACCCTAGTGGTTGACAGGATTTAGGTTTTACCGTATAATTAAGGCTTACACACTAAGGAGCATGTCATGGACATCAAGCAAATCAACTCAGCAATCATGTTTGGAGTTTGGACCAACACTGAACTGGCCAGCATGATTGATGCGGTCAAGTGGAATCGCGCTCAACTGGGCAAGAGTGTCAAACGCTCGCTCTCCATTGGCGATTCTGTGAACTTCACATCCAGCAAGACGGGCATGAACGTCACGGGCATTGTGACCAAGATCGCAATCAAATACGTCACAGTCAAGACCCACAACGGTCTGTGGAAAGTGCCTGCTAACATGCTCACAGTGGTTGAAGACATGATTCCTGCTTAACCCTAGGCCCGCAAGGGTCTTTGGTTGACAAGTTGGTAAAACCGCGTTATAATAGACACATACACTAACAAGGAGCACACATGTTTGATCATCGCCAAAGCCGTAAGTACACCTCCGCTGTCCTAGATGCCGTAGAAGAAGGCATGCTGGACAAAGATGCTCTAATTGCTGACCTGCTGGGTTGGATGAGCGAGGCAGATGTTGCAGAGTTCGTTCGCCGTAACGACTTGATGCCCTGGCTAGAGGACGACAGCGAGGACGAGGACTACGATGGCCAGCCCGATGAAGCCCAAGAGTGGGCAGACTTTGACCCTGATTGCTGAAAGGAACTGTGATGCGATACTACGACGAACTGGCTACCTACGAGCGTGAAGGCTTTGACGTTATTGTAGACAAGACCTACGAAGATCTCAATCCCCGTGACTGCTTTGATGACTGTCATGATGTAGACGAGATCATCAAAGACATTGAACGCGGACACCTTGACTGGTTCATGTTGCGTGTTCGTTGTCTTGTAGACGGGCATGAACTTGGGAGTGCCTACTTGGGCGGTATGCTCTACGAAGATCCCAAAGAGTGCTTGACAGACGGCTCCGCAGAAGATATAATTGCCGAGGCGTTGACTGAAGCGAAAAAGGCTGTATGGCCTCTAATGAAAAAACTACAAGGCATTAATGAAGAACTTGAACGTCAATGAAGTACTACAGTGGACAGGTGCATTCTTTATCGGTGCTGGGCACGTACTCAACACCTTAGGTAGTGCCTACCACCGTGACTTTTGGAATATTGCGGCCTTTGCTGTGGGAACTGTATTGTTCCTAGCGTGGACTGTACGTGTGGCAAATAAGCCACAGATGGCTGTTAACGTTGTGGCATTAGCCACAATGGCTGTAGGGTTGTTGAAGCCCTGGGGTTGACAGACTGGTAAAACCTCTATATAATTAAGGCTTACACAACGCAACAAGGAGCACAAAATGGGTTTGTTCACTAGCGAGAATCAGGACACTATGAAGATTGTTCTGCGTGCCTTTGGCGATGCTAGCCACAAGAACTACGGTAGCCATTCCTTTGAAGCAGGCTACCTGGAGAGCATGGTAGTTGAGATGCTGCCTTTCTTGCCCAAGCGGATGCAGAAGGTGTTTATTGAAGACATGGTCCGTGCCACTAAGAAGCAGGAGAAGGCTGTGATTGACAAGATGCAGAAAGACCCTACAGTTGACAAGGTCACTGTTTGACGCTATAATACACACTTAGACACTTAAGGAGCAACGATGCAAAACCTCAAAGCCTATGTAGAAAGCCGCAACAAGTGGGCAAAGATTTTTGGTGGGGCCCAACTGAGTCTGCAGAGTGCCGCAGACCGCCAGAAGATTGCCGGCATGATTGACGGGGACCTGAGCCCAGAGAACTTGACCTGCGATGGCGAACTGCCTGCTAGCCAAGTTCGTGCCCGCTACAACAACCTGATGAAGGTTGCACGAGAACTCAAAGCATTTGATCCTACTGTTAGCATCTACGAGGTGGAATGATGAAAGCCTATGTGACTACTATCCTCCGGCAGGAGATTGAAGTGCCTGATGGTTGGACTCGAGAGGATGTCTATGACTTCCTGGCTGAGAACCAATCGTTCCGAACTGCGTTTCAAGGTGTGAGCAATGTAGAGCAGACAGCCCAGATCGTTGATCTTATGGTTTTGGAAGAAGAAATCACTGAACTTGGAGAGGAGAGTTTCGATGCCTAATTGGTGCAACAATTCAATCACGCTCAAGCACGAAGACCCTGCTATGATTGAGCGAGCCTACAAGGCCCTGTGCCGCGGAGAGTTCCTCAACGAGTTCATTCCGGTGCCTCAGGATCTCAAGGACACGGTAGCAGGCTTCATGGGCGAGGACAAGCGTGAAGCACACGAAGCACAGCAAAATGCTAACCTTAAGAAGTATGGTGCCAAAGACTGGTACGACTTTTGTACCTCTCAGTGGGGTACCAAGTGGGATGTAGGCGGTGATGACGGCCTTATTCAGAAACTCAGTGAGAACTGTGTAGAAGCGAGTTTTGAGTCAGCCTGGGCACCTCCCTGTGCTGCCTATGAGAAGTTGGCTGCTATGGGATTCATCATCAAGGCCTACTACGATGAGCCCGGCATGTGCTTCTGTGGTGTATGGACTGGCAACGAAGAAGACTTCCAGGACGACTACTACGAATACAGTAGCGAGACGTCTAAGACTGTGCGTGAGGTCATTGGTGAAGAACTTGATGACTTTTGGTGTATTAGTGAAAACATGGCCCAATGGGAAGAGGAGACTGAAGATGAGTGATGCAATGACTTGGACTGTGCTGGCGCTGGCTGGCAAGGTAGCACCTGTGGCTCTGCCTAGCAAGGTGAGTGCCGCAATGAGCGGGGGCAAGATCACCCGTTCTTGAACTGTGGCAGATCTGCCACAAGGGAATAACCCGCCACTTGCGCGGGTTTCTCTTTTTTGCTATAATACACGCACACTAAGCAAAAAGGAGCAAACAATGCAAAAACTTACACTTACACGTTTTGAGAAAGCAGAGGACTATACTGCACAAGACTTTGCTTGTAACTTTACTGTAACTTGTGCTGGGGACAGTTTGTGGGGTAATACTGCAAAACGCAAAGTAAAAGTTACAGGTATTAGCATTGTAACTAATGCTTACGATGACAATGTTAGCGTAATGGTAAATGTTACACACAATAGCACGTGGGACATTTACACGGACAGCGGCTTTGCGGAAGCAATTAGCGAGGCGTTGGGCTTTGCTGTTAACTTTACAGAGCAAGGTATGCAAGAGGACAATATTGCTAGCATGGAGGCTTGACATGGAAGTTATTGCAACTAGTATTGAGGGACTGACGCTGGTGCTGGACGACACTAGGGCTACTTACACAAAGGCAGGCGGGGGTGAACTGCTGTTGGATGGTGAGTGGCAGAGTGGTGAGGCTTGGATTGGCAACACTTGGTACAGTTACGAGCGCATTGAAGGCGACATTGTAGTGCTAGAGGACACTGAGGGCGTAGAACGCTACAGGTTTGAGGACAGTGAGGAAGGCTGGGAACAGTTTGCAGACATGGTGTTGTAATTAAACAACGGGGAAAAGCCCTACGGTTGACAGGGTTTTTCCTCTGTGCTATAATACACACATACACTAGCAAACAAGGAGCAAAAATGGAAAGAGGAACTTGCCCAGTGTGCAATGGTAGCGGTAGGGTTGCCGCTGGAGACAACAAATACAAGCACGTCTACGCAGGCTACGACAAGGACACAGACACCTTGCCCTGCACTAACTGCGGTGGACAATACATGATGGGACGCCCTACGGGGCAGGTACGACTGCGTGAGGACGGTACACCCTGTACCCACTCCTACACTAGCAAGACTGTGGGCAGATGCCTAACAGAATACACCTGCAAGCATTGTGGGGATAGGCACCAGATTGACAGCGGCGACTGATGGTGCTATAATACACACATAGACACTAAGGAGCAGACATGAACGTTTACAAAGTTTACAGCGGGTACCGCGGGCATTGTATGTGCGGCTGTGCTGGCAAGTATAGTTACACGGAGCGCGGTGCTAAAGAGCACAGCCCGGGCTACCAGCCCACCATTAGCGAGCGCTCTGTTAAAATTATTGCCGGCAAGATTGCCCGTAGTGCCAACAAGGTTACTGAGGGCGACTGCGTATATGTTGAGCAAAATGGTAGGGTATTGGTTGCGTGGTTTGACTAATGGTGTTATAATACACTTACACTGAAACACAAAGGAGCAAGACATGCTTGTAGCAGACCTCATCGAAGAACTCAAACACATGCCGCAGGATGCGGAAGTGCATTTCGAATACGGCTACGGGGACCACTGGCGCACACAGGTTGCACCCAAAATCTCTAGCGTAGAGATGGGCCTTGTTGAGTACAGCGCCTACCACCAAATGGACAAGGTCGTAGAGCCCGACTGGGACGACGAAGAAGCAGACCCCGAAGAAACCCAACGGGCTGTAGTGTTAATTGGTTGACAAGTTGGTAAAACTGCTGTATAATTAACACATCAACAACGCACTAAGGAGCGAACAATGCAGATCACTTCTCGAGGGGCAACTACTACGGTGGCTGTCGACGGTCGGACCTTTAAGATTACCTACAGTCAGCGGTATCGCAGGCTACAGGTACGCGAGAATAGGCGTCTGCTCACAGAAGCACAGACGTTCCAGGACGCACTGAATTCGGTTGACAGGTTGGTAAAACCGCTGTATAATTAACACTTCACTGACACACTAAGGAGCACACAATGGGAACTCGTTCACGTATTGCTGTCATGCACGGCGACAACTGCAAGTCTGTCTACTGTCACTGGGACGGCTACTTGGAGCACAACGGTGCTATCCTGCAGGAGCACTATGACAGCGCCAAAGCCAACAACCTTGTAGCACTGGGCGACCTGTCTAGCCTGTGCCCCGAGATTGACGCAGGCAACGACAATCACAGTTTCAATCAGCCTAAGGCAGGCGTGTGCGTGTTCTACGGACGCGACCGCAAGGAGACTGGTACGGAGTTTAAGACAGACACGACCTTTGAAGCATTCCTCAGCCGCGTAGACGGCTGCTGTGCCGAGTGGTACTATGTTATGAAAGACGGTGTTTGGTATGTAGGCAACTTGTACGAGCGTTCGCCGCTGTACAAGCAACTGGTGCCTCTAGCAGAGGCGTTGGAAACTGTTAAGGAGGCAGCATGAGCAGAGTTAGCATGAGTGATTTGGCTTACGACATTGAACAACTCTACATTGAGGGCCTGAGCGCCTCAAAGATCGCCCGAGAACTGGGCTGTCCAAAGAGCATTGTAGAGGATTGGATTCGAGAACAGAGTGTGGCAGATCTGCCACAGGAGGAATACGACCCATTCCAAACAGTTAATTCCTAATCCAAAAAGTGGTTGACAGCCAACCCAAATGGTTGTACAATAGAATTAATGGGAAATGGTTCCCAGGTTTCACAGACATACACACAAGGAGATTTTCATGTCTACATTCAAGTTCGCAGGTGTTTCTACACTCAATGGTAAGATCAAGGCTCGTTTTGCCAATGATCAGATGCGTGTCAAGGTCCTGGCCAAGAACGGCCACAAGGACATTGATATCATCGAACTCAAGCATCCGATGACCAAAGACGAGGCTGTGGCCTTCCTGTTGCAGATTAATTTCGACAACGGTAACAAGGCTGTTCGTGCTGCCATTGAGGCAGAAGTTGAGAAGCGCACTGAGGCTGCACCTAAGGCTGCTAAGGCTGCACCTAAGGCCAAGGCTCCTGCTAAGGCTAAGAGCAAGCCCTCTATGGACGCTATCAAAGCCAAGGCCAAGGCTGCAAAGGCTAAGACTGAAGTCACTAAGGCTGAAGTCTTGAGCCAACTGGAAGACGCACCTTTCTAAGACTGCCGTGTGAAGGCGCCCGGCAGGACAGAGTGCCGTAAGACCGGGTATCTATAGCGGGGTAATCATAGGAACGGGCGCATGAGTAGATTAGCATATATAGGTAGGCCGTGGGTGGCGTTTGACGAGGGTAATCGTCAGCACCGCAAATGGTATTACGAATTCGTCAAACATCGTACTTGGGGGAAGTGCCCTGTTCGATTCATTGTAGCAGATGATCACGGTGATCTACTGCAAATGATCCAACAAAGGTTAAACCAATACTACACCGAGCGCGAATTTGGCAAGATTGACCGTTGACCTTGTTTCAATACTGCTGTATTATAACTATTAACTGCTAACGCAGTATAAAACAAGGAAAACAAAATGTTGAAGATTAATCAAGGTACAAAGACTTTCAAGATGCTGAACGCACTGAAGTCTGGTGAGAAGTTTACTGCTTCTGAAGCACAGAAGCGTTTTGGTATCCAGAACATTGCCGCTGAGGCAAGCCGTATCCGTCAAGCAGGTTATGCTGTCTACGCAAACACCCGCAAGGCTGGTAATGGTGTTCAGGTTACCGAATACGAACTCGGTATGCCCAGCCGTCGTGTTGTGGCTGCTGGCTACCGTGCTATCCAACTAGGTCTCGCCTAATTGGTTGCTCCGAAGTCCCGGGGGTAGTGTCCCGGGCACACTCCGAGCCCGCCCGCTGGGAAGCGACGCGGGCTCTTCTTTTGACTAAATAATAACACATTCGGAGAACACGAACATGATTACATTACGCATCTTTACCAACCCTGACAGAACCTTGTGGGAAGACCACACCTTTGACACTCCTGCGGCTGCTCAATATGCAGTCAACCACGGCGAAGAGAAACCAAACCCAGAAGCCCTTGATCAACAATGGGGATTCCGCATCTATGATGAGCGCGACATCTGCTTCCACAGCGATGACGGTGAGGGCATAGGCGAAAGTAAGTAAGCACTAACCCACTCCGAATACAAAGCCCGTTCTGGTTGACGGGCTTTTCTTTTGACAGTATAATACACATACACTAACACAAAAGGGAGCACACTATGAAACGCAATGAAGTTCAACTGTACAAGGGCATAGGCACAATCACTCAAACTGTAGATGACGAGGGTGGTCGTTGCTATCTTTATACTCATCTTGCATCGGGCAATACCTTTGAGGAAGACACCATCAAGGGTGCCAAAGAGATGTTGGACTGGGAGGAAAAGAACTACCAAGAAGTCCAAGCCGCTATCCGTGTGCTCACAGGTCGTGGCTACAGAGTGTTCAAAGAAGTGGCTTGACAAGTTGGTAAAACCTTGCTATAATACACACATCGCAACAAGGAGCAGGCTATGGCATACACGGTCTTCAAGCACAATCAGGAATACGGCCCACGCAAGGGGCTTGAAGGTCCGTTCCACTACCCCAACGGTCAGGTCCTGTACTATGATCCCAAGGCTGGTGAGTACTGGGATCCGCGCACAGACTTCTATGTGCCCAACGAAGATGTGGCACGCCTGCAGAACAGCATCTTTGATCTTGTAAGGGGCTGATATGCCTAAGTTCTACATCTACGTTGAGACAACCAAGTGGGAGTCGGACTCGGCACCCAATCATGTCTACATCTTCACAGAAGTGCCTAAGAACCGTACAGCCAAGGCCATTGGCTATGTGCGGGCAGGCTCTAAGACCGTAGAGCGTTGGAAGAATCCCTACACACTAGACCTGCGTGGGCGCACGTTTGAGGCGCTGAAATAACCGGTTGACACAGGGCCCAAAAGGTCGTATAATACACACATCAACAGCAAAAAGGAGCCCGAAATGAAAAAGGCAATCGTAGCAGGTCTGGTAGTTCTTAGCACTATTGGTTCGGCCCATGCTTGGGGCCCTCGTGAGCAAGGCGCTCTTGCTGGTGTGGCTGGTGTTCTCCTGTACCAGCACGTGACCCAACCCCGTGTGGTTTACCAGCAACAGCAACCGCAGGTCATCTATCAACAGCAGACGATTCCTGCGCCCGAGTACCGCACCCTGCCTCAGTATAGCCCGCAATACCCTAGCCCCTACGGCATGAGTTGCGTTCCTGTCTACACTGGCAGTGGCCAATACGCAGGTTGCGTACAGATGCGATAACCCTACGGTTGACAGGGCTTTTAATTGGTGTTATAGTACACACACTGAAACAAAGGAGTTGACGATGCTGAAGTTTATTGGATTCTGTACTGTAGTTTGGGCCATGTTCTACTTCGGCATCGCGCAATTGATTGCCGTATGGATTCTGGTTGCTCTTTCGTCCATTGCGACTATATAATACACACATAGACACAAAGGAAAGGAACAATGATGTTGATGCAAGAAATGAACAAGGCGGGCTACGACACCCGCCACGGTGGAGCCTACGATCGTGGATCGGCAGACTCCTACTACAGTCGTCCGTTCAACCCGCACATGTATGCAGGTGCTACGATGACCAGCCCGCGCATTCCTATGGAGTGCATGACCGCTGAAGAAATCACAGCCTACACCGCAGGCTACCGTGACAACGAACAGTTTGGCGACAAGAAGCAGTGGTACTGACATGACCTATCCCGAAGACTTTACCGCAGACGACATCATGGAGTTCGAGTACGAATGGGAACGCTACTGCGATCTCGCAGATCCCTACAGTCTGTTGGCCATCAACGCAGAGTTGCAGATCATTGCAGAGCAACAGCGGCAAGAACCCCTAGTGGTTGACGGGTCATTGTTTTGATCGTATAATACACACATCGACACTAAGGAGCAAGACATGAAGCAGTTGATCAAAGTTAGGTTGGGGTCCGTTGGACTGATCGTAGGCATCCTGGGCGCAGGGTTTGCTGTGGGCGGTGTTGACAACGCCGAGACCGTTAAGGATTGGGTGGTCTGCATCGGAACTGCCGTGACCAGTCTCATGCTCATGCAACTCAGCGTTTGGCTGATCAAAGAGGAGATCTAAATGACTGTAGAGTTCACCATCGAAGGGCTCAACGCCCGCCAACGATTCCTTGCAGACATCATCTGGGCCTGCGAGACCAAGGACAAGGTTGAAGCCTTCATCCAAGCCCTGCCCACAAAGGCACTCCGCAACGAAGCACGGAGCATCGTTGATCTTATGATCATGGCCGTGGTGGAACAATGCTACGATGGCATCTCGCCTAACATGGATCAAGCAGAACAAGTGTTGCAAAAATACAACAAGAAAAAAGGTTGACAGGCCCCGCCAGATCTCGTATAATACACACATAGACAGCAACACACTAGGAGCAACAAATGGCCAAACTTCTTATCCAAACCCAAGTGTTCGAGAACTATGCCTACGACGAGAACGGTGTCCTGGGCACCGGCGACCGCGCCTACTGGAAGCCCAAGGGCGGTGGCGACTATGTGATCAAGAACTTCAAGAAGTTCAACAAGGTCACCGAGACCGTGATGGCTGTTCGTGGCCAGATCGAACAGGACAACGATGCCTTCCGCGAGCACATCATCCATTGGGAAGTGGTTGCTGACGACTACCTCACTGAGTTCGAACGCTCCCAGTTGGAGTACGAAGGCGCTATCCGCTACCCGGCCAACGAGATTGTTTGGTAACCCTAGTGGTTGACAGGACTTTGGTTTTACCATATAATACACACATCAACAACGCACTAAGGAGCACTGAATGACTACAGCAACCCTGACCCAAGAGCAAGTCAACGCAATCGTTCAAGAGGCCATGACCGAAGCCCGTAAGGCCGCAGAGGCCGCCCTGGCCAAGTACGGTGACCGCGATGCCTGCGGCTTTGCTTGGACCAACATCTACCGTGTCAAAGGCAACACCAAACTGGGCAAGATGCTCAAAGCCGCTGGTGTGCGCCAAGACTACACCAAGGCCTTCCAAATTTGGAATCCTGCTAAGATGGGTTGCCAGTCAGTGGGCATCCTGGAAGAAGGCGCACGAGCAGCCGCTGACGTGTTCCGCAAGTATGGCTTCGAAGCCTACGCTGGTTCACGTTTGGACTAATTAATAATTGACAGGCCCCCAAAGGCCTGCTATAATACACACTTCAACAACGCACTTTCAAAGGAAGCAACAAATGGCACGTACCTCCGCCCGCAAGCCCAGCAAGGCTACCGTTACCTCTAACGTCATTGAGTTTGACACCGAAGCCATTGCGGCCAAGGAAGCCCAAGTGGCCAAAGAGACCGACTCTAGCATTCTGGATCGCTTGAACGAGCGTTTCGAAATCCTTACGGAGATGACCAAGGCAGTCAAGCGTGGCGATGTTCGCGCAATGATTGTCAGTGGCCCTCCTGGCGTGGGCAAGAGCCATAACGTGGAAGCAGTACTGCAAAAGGACGGCCTGTTTGACACCTTAGGCGAGCGCAAGCCCAAGTATGAAGTGGTCAAGGGTGCCATGTCAAGCATCGGACTCTACTCTAAACTCTACGAGTTCTCGGATTCCAAGCACGTTTTGGTGTTTGATGACTGCGACGACATCCTACAAGAAGAACTCAGCCTGAACATCCTTAAGGGTGCCCTGGACAGTGGTTCTAAGCGTTACATCTCTTGGAACACGGACAGCCGCATCCTGCGCTCAGAAGGCATTCCGGATCGCTTTGAGTTCAAGGGTGCGGCTATCTTTATCACCAACATCAAGTTCGAGCACGTTCGTTCTAAGAAACTGCGTAGCCACTTGGACGCACTGGAAAGCCGTTGCCACTACATGGACTTGGAAATGGACACTCAGCGTGAGAAGATGCTGTGGATCCACAATATTGTGCAGAAGGGCATGTTGGATCGCTACGAGTTTGAGCCTGCCACCGTGCAGGAAGTGCTCCAATTCATCAATACCAACAAGGATCGCCTGCGTGAACTGAGTCTGCGTATGGTGCTCAAGATTGCGGACCTGCGTCGGGCATTCCCCAAGTCGTGGACTGCTATGGCACAGACTACCTGCATGAAGCGAGGCTAATGTGCTGTGGACCAGAATAGCCCTATACGCCACACTGGGCTACACCCTAGACGCTCTAGGACAGGGTTTTACGACCTGGGGCTTTTGGGCTGTACTAGGGCTGTTCTGGGCCAGTGAACACCTAACCCGTGTAGAACTACTGGAACAGATACACAAAGAAGTAGCAGAGTGGCGGCGTAAGAACCCTGAGCAGGCCCAACAACTAGAGAACAACAAGGACAACGATCGTGGATAACATTGCAAGCATTACCTGTCAGTGGATTGGCCCAGAGCAAGAAGGCCCTAGGCTAGAGTACAAGTGCCTGTGTGCTAGGGTTGCGGGCCGTAGTTACTGTGAAGAGCACCTGTGGCGTGTGTATCAAAAGGGCACTAACCTCCGCAAGCGGCACAAAGACATCAAGGTAGCAGACAATGTACACCTGTGGGAAAGCCTGATCAACGAAGCCATCGAAGAGTTAGAGGCAGAAGGAGTATTATAAGATCACAGGGGTGGCCAGGGCAAGAGACACTGAGGGGTGGCCAGGTGTCTCTTGCACAAGTGTTGTAAAAAAGCAACAACCGCATGCCAAAAGTTCCCACCAAAAAAACCTGGAGTTAGATAGAAAACCGGTCTCACGAGATCTCCAAACCTTTGATATAATTTTTAACAGATTTTTAGCCCGTATATAGACCGGGCCCGTAGATCTTAGATTTGAAAATTTTTTTTAGCAAATTTTTTACTCTATATATAGACCTCGACTGCCAAAATGTTAAATATTTTGGTATGCGAGCACTTAATGATTATCCCATTACGCTACCGTACCCCGCGGTAGTTCCCTGGCCCATCATAGAATATCGTGGGCAACCAGATTGGATAGCCAGTGTAGAAACCATAGAATCATGGTTAGATCGCTTTAGTGGTCCACACTACGTGGCTTGGGTTTGGAACATGTGGACACTACATCAAACTCACTTATGCTCAGTAGCATTTGCTCGCGAGCGTGACTCAACTCTGTTTTTGCTTAAATGGGGTCAGTAGTTGATACGGTTAATATACAATAGATCTACTGTAGGTATACAGTAGTGTAAGTATTATCTAGGGTGATAATGCCACTCTAAAAAATGCTTTTTACCGCGGTCTGCTTCGCAGGCGCTTCGCGCTGGTTCGGGCTCTTATCAATCTCCCCTGTGGATTCTTAGGTTTGTGATAAGTACGGTTATATGCTTAATCACGGTCCTATCTATGCCTTTACACGTTATTACTTCTCTAGGAGATCCTCTACTTAGACTCGTAGAGGATGATCCCATACGCCCTGAAATACCTAGAGATTTTAGAGTCAGTGCCAACTCATTGGTATTTGTACTGCAAGACTCTGCTACACTAGAGCCCTTGGCCTGTGTCTGTGTGGCTCTTAGAGATTTTACTCCCGCTGACATACTAGAGTTGGCTCGTGATCCCGAGGGGGATCTAACCACTGCTGTGTTCTATACCATATGGAGTTATCGAGCCGGGGCTGCTCGTAGACTGCTCACGCAGACAGTTACATGGCTACGCAAGAATTATCGTGAACTCAACTGCTATGTCACGCTCAGCCCGCAAACAGACATGGCGCATACCTTTCATACACGCAATGGTGCTCTAGAGTGGCGCCGTAATGGAGATACCGTTAACTATCTCTATTCACTGTCAGATCATACTGACAATCAATAACTCTTGAAACAACACTTCTAGTTCGATGAGGGCCTGGCGGTACTCTCCGTCACGTACCTGTATGGCTACTCCGCCTTTGTTTCGCCATTCACGGCAGTTGCTGGTACGATCATCTACCAGTATGTCATCACTGCTGGTGCAATGGTGCTGTTTGTCATGACTGTAGGGTCCAAAGTGTACTCTAAGGTTGTACTGGCCATAGTGTTGGTTGATCCAGTCGATCTTGTCATGGAACGCATCGGGCATGTCATTGCCCTTGGGTATGGCAGTGAGTATGCGTAGATCGTAGTCTAGATTGTGTTGGAACTTTAGGGCTAGATCCACTAGTTCATCAGCCAGGGGCATTTTGGGCAGGTGTCTGTAGAAGTTTGGCACTTCAACCAATTTACGCCATTGGTCATCGGGCCAACGTCCTCGCTGTGCGGCTTCTTGGTGTTCTTGGGCTGTGGCGCCCAGATACTGTTCTGCGGCTGCGTTGAAATCTGCTAGCACTCCATCCATGTCTAGATAGAGCGTGGGTTTACGTAACATCTTGAGTCCTCGTGTGTTTTTAGATACTTAGCGATTGATCGTGTAGTCTATCTACGAGAATGGTTATGGCTTTAATGGTATTGTCGTTGCGTAGGCTCTTGTAGACCAAATTTGGTATGCTGAACTCGCCTGCACTTGTGGCCAAACCTCTGCGTCTATAGGCTCTTAGTAATTTTAGCACAGTACGGCAGGCCTGTAAATCCCCGGTTTGCATGGCCTGTTGAATCAGTCTACGCCAACGTATGACCCATTGTTCAAGCAACTTGGGATCATATTGTGGCGTCTGTTTCTGTGGTTTTTTCAACCACTGATCTCTGGTCAAACTATAGGCGCCGGCACTCACTGCGGGTGTGCGATTGTCTTCTACATAGAGTTCTACGGGTATACCATAGACTGTGACATCATGATCACGTTTGTAAAGCAAACGTTTGGTATCAAACAGTTCTGCCAGTTCACGATCGCAGGCTATGCTGTCAAAGTCTGCGACCAAATGTAGATCAATGTCGCTCTTTGCTGTATAGGTATAGTTGACATTACCGCCTGTGATTATGATGTCCAGGACCTCAAAGTCTATGTCGCAGAATTCACGGAAGTCTTCTGCTATGCGTAGTAGCGCACCCTTGACTTCGCCTTTGATGCGGTCATGGTCCCAGATCTTGGGATTAAGTACTGTGTTATATTCCACAGGGTTGGCAATGCGAGTTTCGTTTTGGCTCATACGGTATATTTATACCATAAATACTTGTGCTATGCCAAAGAAAAAGTATACCGGGTATTTGTTAGTGGCTAATCCTAACAACCCCAGAGACGAACTCAATAAAAGCGTTATGGTCATTGCCAGCCATACGGATCGTGTGGCCATTGGTCTACAGATCAACAATCCCTTAGAGGACATTGATCTACAGACTGTGGCTAGAAACTTAGATATAGATTATCCCAGAGCAGATCCCTTGTTCTATGGTGGTAATATATCCATGAATAAGATACATGTGGTACACAGCACTGACTGGCGTGGACTCAGCACAGTCAAACTCAACGATCAAATAGCAGTGACCAATGACATCAGTATTATCGCGGCTCTAAGCCGCGGGGATGGACCAGAGTACTACAGGGCCTGTGCAGGCTATTGGTTATGGGATGATAGCAGACTAGATCAACAACTGGATCCTAGATCCAGAGAAGAACCGCACAAATGGGAAATCACGCCCTCAACACAGGAAAACGTCTTTGGTGGAGAAGGACCTGAACAATGGCGCGAGTGCCTCGAGCAGGCCGCCAAATATCAGGTCAGTGCTTGGTTTTAATCCCGTTCCGGATTTAGCCTATTGATCATACTACGGATCAAGGGCGCACTGGTTTCAGACTTGGGTGCTCGAACACTGATGCCCTGGGTAGGATCTAGTATTTCTCCTGTAGTAGCATCTACATTGGTACTGGTTACCACACTGGTACGTTTGAGATTGTTCAGCACATTACTGGTATTTGTGGTTAACTTCTGTTTAAAACTTGAGTTGTTGGTTTCTTGCTCATCTTCGCCCAGATCACTGATACGCAGAGTATCAATGTTAAATTCTAGATCAACCTTTTGACCCACACCGCTCGATGAACGTGTCTTCATGAACTGGATTTGATAGCGTCCACGGTCTTTCATGGCATTGCTGGTAAAGATACCTATGACGTTATCTGCTGTCATGATCTTACTCAAACCGCCACTGATATGGCTGTGATCAAATTCTAGTTCGCCTACAGCACCCCGGTTCAACTGTGATGCTGTTACTGTGATACATTGTGTTTCCATGGCCAAGTTACGGATCTCTTCTGATACATATTTGTCTTTGACAAACAGATCGCTGGGCGATACCTTCACTGACAAAGGCATCATCAAATCCAAGTAATCTATCAAAATAACGTCTGGTTTGTGACCTTTTTTGACCTGGTATTCCTTCAAATAGGCTCGAATATCGTTGCAATTTTTGCCTGAGGGCATATACTTGATCTGTAGACTGCCCGACTTCTTTTCCAACATTTTGACCTTGAGTTCAACATCATCTAGGGCTTTGAATACTTCACGAGTACTGATGCCAGTCATCATACTGTCCAGACGTAGACCCACAAGCCCTTCACTCAATTCAAATGTTAGATAGAGCACATGCAGACCCATTAGTGTCCAGTTAACACCCATGTTAGCAAGGAACAGACTCTTACCACCGCCCGATGCAGCCGCAAAGATATTAAGTTCACCACGGTTAAACCCTCCGTAGAGTTTCTTGTCAATGCTGGGCCAACCTGTACTGACCTGTCCATTATTGCTCTTAAGTTTCTCAAGTCTACCCCGAGGATCAGCAAAATAGTCTGTGCCCATGTCTTTGTTTAGGCTGACCTGGATGGCATCCTTGACTAGTTTTTCCACTGGCCCATAGTCACCACTTTCCAGTAGGTCACTGCTTTTGATAATTGCTCGTTCCAGTGCCTTGTGTCTGCTGAACTCTTCAAACTCATCCATGAGCCAGTTGTAGTCAGATGCGGCAAGTTCTATCTTTTGAAAGTCTGTAGAACATTGTGCATTGACAATGTCCATATTGGGAATGTACTGTTCTGTATCTACAAACTTCTTGATAAACTCTGCTGTGTCCTGTAGTTTCTGATCAAAGTTTTCTGGATCAAAGATATTTTGACAACGACTGAATGTTTCAGCATCATTCAAGAACATCTGTAGATAAAGTTTCTGTGTTTCTAAGTTGTATTTTTTACTCATCTAAATTCTCTAGTTTTTTCTTTATTAGATTTATTTTTATCTCGCCCTGCACTCTGTAGTGCAGAATTGTGGCTAGGGTATAGAGTCTGCCATAACGTTTGACGGCATCTGCCACATCTTTGACATCATCTTCCCAAGGTGGTAAACTCGCACTCCACTCATTGGTTATGGCATGTTTGAGCATTTTAGCACCCGGACGGTCTCGATCCGGAACACATATTATTTCTTTACCCAAAGCCTGCAGGCGTGCAACCTGGGTATCGTTAGGCTCGTTGGTCATTATGGCTACACCATCTATTGCTATAGCATCAAATTGTCCTTCTACGACTATGACAAACTGCCTGTCACGAGCCTGCCGATCCAAATTAAAAACATAACCACTTTGGCTTTCCGTGAGGTACTTGGGCTTGCCTTCAGTGACTTTGCGTCCTGTATAACCTACAATTTTCCCGTCTTGATAGAACGGTATCAGCAGTCGATCTCTATAGCCAGGTGCTGAACACCAATGCCAATTGTACCAATTCCATTCCATACCTCTACCCAGTAGATATTCAACAACTGCCACTAGATCCGGGTCGTCTAGGCCTGTGTTCAACCAATCAACTATAGATAATGATGGATGGGGCAATTCTATTTCTTTAAGATCAAAGTTCAATACCTTGTCTGGTCTGGGCATGTTCTCTTGGTATTTAAGAGCCACAAGACCTAATTTACCTATGTCAGTATCCCCAAGACCCGCCCATTTGAATAACTGTTTGGTATTTGAACTTAATAGTTTACCCGGTGACCATCCTGCCTTAAAGCCGCAGTTGAAGCAATGATAGGTCCAGGCATCACCGTCAGTCTTTATTCCGCCGCGTTTACGCGAATCTGGCTTTTCACCTCTATGGTGGCAACAGACTGCGTTAAAACTTACCCAGCCACCGGAAGTATTTTTCCGATTAGGTGGTAAGAGGGCTAATAGTGTAGACTGTATTTCGTTCACACTATTATTTTAGCATCTATATAGTAGTTTGTCAAAAGTTCCGGCGTAAACAGTATCGCGGTTATTGTAGGCAGTAGGTGCCTTGGCTGGAATATACGTTAACCTAACATAGGAAAATACACCATTGAAATTATGGTAATCAATACCGGTAAAACCACTGTATGTTTTGGTTTCAATGGTTACATATCTGTTAAAACTAGCAGGAGTATTGTATAGGGTGCCTTCAATTTTTACTGTACCTTTGTAACCTGTCATATACATGGCTACAGTATGCAGGGCACTATTGCTGTTGTATTCTGGATATGCGTAGATGTTACCTGTTCTATAGGTATAGAGTTGAATACTGTCATCGTAGACTTCTTCAAAGGCAGTGACCTCTTGGCTAGGTTGTAGCACAGGATAAGCATCCTGTAGTAGATGTACACGGCCAGCAATACCATAATAGGTGTTAGCATAAGCATGAGCGTAGGTACCATCTTCGTCAAGGTACTTGACAGTATATTGATAACTGGTTCTATCTAGATCTACGGTGTCACTTTCTGTAAAAGTAACTTCTCCTAGCCCACGCAAATTGTAGGTAGTGCCATCATCTAAAATAGCAATTTCTTTTTCTAACAGTAGTCTTTGATTTACTGCATCAAACATGCTAAACACGTAGGTGCCTGTGGTTACTATGCGTTTTTGATCACTGTTCTTGAACTGGATTCTAACCTTGTTCTTTACACCTTTTTGAATTTTTAGATCGTGCTGGTACATAACCCGATTGACTCCTTTGACAGTGGGATCCAAATCTAATATAACGTCTATTGAGTTTGAATATAAATAGATTGGTAAATTTTGCATATTGTGTATTTATTGTAAATGTCAACTCCAGGTGTATTCCAAACTAACTATCCTTTTGTATCTTGCATCAAATCTAGCGATACAGAATACGTAGGCATCGTTATTAATTTTGATAATTTCGTCACCAGTATCTACGATATATCGTCAATTCGTTCAGAGGATGAGCGTAAGATATTCTTAGAAATGGGCGAAGTTTGGTGGTGGGAAAGTAACAGAAAAATACCTATTAATATATTTCTTAAGAAAGAAATGCAGGTATTTAGATATGCAATAAAAACATTCAATAGCAAGGACGTAGAATTGTTGTTTGGTCCTTCGGTCAATCTCAGCGAAATCGCTGAAAAGCGTATTAAACGCAAGTCAATTCAGTTAGTTAGAAACCCCCGAAGCATCCGCTAACTGTTCGCAGATTAAATTCATCTGTACCACAATAGCACAGGCATAGGCCACTGCGTGAGCCTTCTTAAAAAAGTATTCATCTCCTGCGGGTCTCTGCCAAACTTCTTTCTTCACGTCGGACCAATCTTGCCCAATCAGATAGCGTTTCGCTGGGCGAATCATCGCCAATACCATAGCAAGTTCCTCGATGCTTTTCGGCTGCATCTTTCTCAAAATTGTCCCATGCCCGTTCACATGAAACAGGTTGTTGGTAAACTCGTCCTCCAGTAGCAGATCCCATAATGGCTCCTGATTTAATAGTTTGGATAAATGTTCTTCACTTTGGACATCTTTGTAGATGCCTACGTTCAAAAAATCTATCTTAAAGTATCCCCGAGTCTCTGCTTCTCGGTAATCAATACTTGCGGTACCGGTTAGCGGATTTACTGGGATACTACTACTATAAACGCCTGTGTTGTGTTTCTTGCTGACACCTTTTTCCAAAATAGTAGCAGGAACATGCTTTATGATGTCCAAAATTTTTGTTCTATCAGCAAAATCAATATCAATATCCGGCATGTCTTATTTCGTCGTAGGATGGGGCATAGTTGCCACGATGCTGTACTGTTATTCCAGCCGCAACATTAGCAAATATTATACTTTGTTCTAAGTTTTTTGTATAGAGGTATTGGACAGTCAATGCAGCCAAAAAAGTGTCGCCAGCACCGCAGACATCAACTACGTCTACTGGACTAGTAGGTATTAACGTTTCGGTGCTAGGCTGTTTAAGCAATGCACCTCGATCGCCTAATGTAACAATTAGATTACTGGGAATGCTTCTAGCATTTTTATATTCTAGTTCGTTTATTTTTACATAGACATTGGCTGCACTTATGTCAGCCAATTGTGTTTTCTTTGTGTCTATAAACACAGGACCCCTTGATTCTTTAATGACATTAGCAATCTGTTCATAGGTTAAGAAACCTTTGTTATAATCTGAAATAATTACAGCGTCATAGTCTTTAATAGGAAATAAAGTTCGACCACTCCAAGGAACAACTGTGGGCTCTGTATCAACCCTTAACATGTGTTGACCCGAACGATTGTCTATGTATCGAGTTTTTAATATAGTTTCTTCGTTGGTAACAAAGTCTGCATAAACGCCGAGATTTTCTAAATTTAGTTTAACATTTGACGCCATACCAGGTACTGATTTAGTGTCAACAATTTTAATCACAGGCACAGGTGCTTCGGGACTTAATCGATCAATAGTTCCTATCTTATATTCATCAATGCAACTATCACCGATCAGTAATACGTTGAATGAGTCCTGTTGTAGAATGTCCTGTGTGGTCATAAAATCTAATTTCTTTACAATATTGTGCGCCTACAATTCTTTTGTCTTTATAGTCACTGCCTTTGACCATGATGTCTGGACAATAAGATTGTATAAGTTCTTCTAATTCTTCTTCGTCACTGAATACCCAACAACGATCAACCCATTTTAAGTTTTCTAACATGAACTGTCGATCATATTGGTTGTTTACAGGTCTGTTTGGTCCTTTAAGTTCTGAGACTCTAGCATCACTGTCTATGCATACCAATAAATGACTTCCGAGACCTTTAGCATAACGTAGCATCTCAATGTGACCTCTATGCAAGATATCAAATGTACCGTTTACAAAAATATTCATGTTACATTAAAATGTTTGTTTAACCTTGTAAGGTCAGCACACGTATAAGTTTGATATTGCTTCTTGACATTTTCAGGCATGGGTATATATTCAACCTTAGCACCATATCTGTCTGCAATCATACGTGCTACACTTTCAAAAGATGTTGGACGGCCCGTGCCTATGTTCCATACACCTGATTCACTAACACCCCAAAATCTTTGATGTACTTCGATAACTTTTTCTACAGGTACAAAATCTCTTAGGTATTGATCAGATCCTTCAAACAGTCTTATCACGCCTGTTTCTTTTGCCTGCTTTTCAAATTTATGATAAGGGCTGGCTTGATCACCTTTGTGGTCTTCATTAGGTCCGTAGACATTGAAATATCTAAATCCCTGTACGAAAATATTCCAGTTTGTAGAAATTTTCATAGCAAATCTTTCAAACAACCACTTACTCCATGCGTAAGGACTCATAGGTTGTACAGGTGCATCTTCTGAGAAATTTGTACCTAGACCATATATACTAGCCGAACTAGCAAATTGAAAATTTACATTGTGTGTGTAACATTGCATCAATAGCCATCTGCTAAAATCATAATTTTGGTCAATAATCTTTTCTATATTTGTTTCAGTAGTTGAACTTATTGCTCCGAGGTGTATAACCCAGTCATAGCCTCTTACATCAGGCACAACATCTCCCCATTCATAACACTTGAGTGTATGACCGCCTGCCTCTAAGGCATTGACCATGTTTTGGCCTATGAATCCTTTATGACCTGTTACAATTATTCTCACTTTTGACTGTCGCCCTTTGCAACTCGATAATTGTCTTCAACACTATCCGGTGTGCTGACTTCAATTAGTGTACCTTCTTCAAGACAAATTACCTGATGGGGGAATAATGGAGGATTATGCCACACATCGTGTTCTTTCAATTCAATATCATGATGAGTTGCATCTTTAGTGTCAATATACTTGACTAAAAATTTTCCACTTAGCACAAACCAAGTCTCGTCTTTTTCTGCGTGGAAGTGCATACTGAATTTTGCACCAGTGTTAAACTTTAATAGTTTTCCGCAATATTTGTCATTGGTAGCAAAAATAAATTCGTGCCCCCATCCTTTCTCTACAAACCCTTCTAATCTTGTCATGTTGGTAACTCTGTAAATCTTTGGACGAAACTTTCTACATAACAACTATATTCTTTAGGTTCCGTCTCTCCATTGTCGTCGCGGTAATGAATCCATACATGATTCTCTTGCGCCACAACTCCTAGTATCATAAATTTGTTTCCATCACCGCTCCACCAGCGGCTTCCAACTTTAGGTATATTCATAACTCCCCGCTTTCTGCCAGTTTAAGCATTAGACTGTAATGTTCATAGGCTTTTTGTACTGCTGGATATTTTTCTTTTAAAATCTTTTCTTTTTCTTTTTGTTCCATCATATACAGGAACATGTTATAATGTCCGGTCTTTTTTGCATTATTAAAGACCTGTTGCTCAAAGTCTGCAATACGTTTTACTTCGCTTTCGGCAATTTCAACAGTCCACAATGGTTCTGTTTCGTATTCAAATACCATAGGGTTGACTCTGTTATAATCCATTGGATCGCCAAAGAATCTAACATCGACCTTGTGGTATTTGTGAGCCCGTTTGTTTGTATCGACTAGCCTTATGCTGTGCGATTCAAAAAAGTGTCTAACAACATCATCACTCATTCTATTCCCGCTTCCCTACATATTTCTTTGACTAGTTCAACATCAGCAGGAACTTCTTTGAATTTTCTTAACCAGAATTGAATATCAAAAGTGGGAGCAATCATGTCTAATTGATCATCGCTCATGCTTTGTATAAGTTCTTTGCCTGATGCTGTATTTAAAACTATCCAAGGGCTAATATGTCCATAACGAATATCATGTACAGCCCGATTAGTAGTAGCATATAAAAAGTAATGATTAAATTCTGCTGTTTTTTCTTCAGCCCAATTCATCATGGTTGTTAGACTACGTTGTGCCGCGCTTTCTACTGGTTCTATCTTTAACATTTCTGGCAAATAAAGATTATAGTAGAGTTCATCTTTGCACCAATGATCGAGTTTTACCCCGCTTTTAATCACATAGTCTACAAACTTGTCGGGATAGATAGGATTTACATTATTAATGAAACTACCAAACTTAACAAAGGCATTGTAGTAAGATGTGTCACAGAATTCATCATAAGTCTTAGACTTACCTCCCTGTGCCATTTGCCAAAACCGATTAAAGGCCATATAACCTGCCTGCACACGTTTTTCATCTCGTTGTAGAGCACGCCTTTTTCTTTCGCACATGTGAGCAACTAGAGTTTTTTCTTGCATAAAACTCTTGTTACAGTGATTACATTTATAAGGTTGTTCCACTAGTGCTATCACTCGTATTCTTTCCGTTGCTTTTTATCAAAACCCATCTTGTCAAAAAGTTCTTCTTTGTCTTCTTTGGTCATCAGTGATGCTAATAACTTAACATCACCCATTTTCCAAGCAGGATAAATTTCTGCTAGAAGTTTTTCTATCTTATTGGCTTTTTCTTTCTTACCTGCGGCTAGATAAGGATGGAAACATACAACACCTGCACCAGAGGCTGCAAATAGTTTCCATAGTAATCCTTTATGGTTCTTACTAAGGTCCCAATGATTTTTATTGACTAGTTCGTTGGTTGTTTCTAGAAACCATTCCTGTATTTCTCTGTCTCCTTGCACGTTGCTAACATAACGCATCAGCACATAAGGACTAAATGATTTCTTTTCTTCAGGAGTAAGATTTTCATAGAAATTATAGTCTTTAAGATCTACAGATTTTAATTCACGTTTAATATCAAGTCCCATGATTCTTACTCAAATAATAAATCATTATACATTCATCAATGGCTTTTTTCAAGGTTTCATTTGTCCTTGATTCTTTAATTATATCTTGCCAAAGTTCTCGGACCTTAGTCTCTTCGTCACTTTGTTGTTTGTTGTAAGTTCTACCAATTTCAAATCTTTCCGACGATGGAGAGCCAAATTCTCTAGCATAGATTATACCTTGAGAATTTTCATAAACATACGTAGCACCGGGTTTTAGTCTGCCCATGTTACCAACACTTAGAATAATCAACTAGTTCGCTTTGACGACTAACTTCTTTGACAAAGTAAGCACACAGTGGCTTTTCTCCAGGAGTCAACGGCGTACATAGTAACTGACCTGGTTTCATTTTAGGGAAGTACCATTTTACATCTTGATAGACATCGATAATGTCTATGTCTAAAAATTCTGGTCGGAACCCACTAATAGGATTAAAACAAAAAGTTCTAAAGCCTCTATCGTTAAGACTTGTTAGCGGTAGGATTTCCATATCGGGCCCTTCCGGGTCACCGACTATAGTACACCAATCTAATGGCATAGTAAGTTCATGTGGTCCTACTTGTAGAACTACTGCTGGCCCCGTGAAACTTTCAAGGAAAATTAGCGGGATGAAAAAATGATCCGGGTTACTACTGTCGCTGTTATCGAGCACAGAGAATCTTAGATCATCATCTATTTCATCTGGGAGTTCGTTCAAATAGAACGTTTTATTTTCTAGTGTTAAAATTTGCATTATTGGTATTTTACCTTTTCAATCGTGAACGGATACTTGGCCTCTTTATAGAATTTCTTACGCTCTGTAAGATGCCTCTTCGCGTACTTTGCAGATGCCGTGATGTCCCAGATTTGTACGAAGTCTTTGTCTTCTGCTTTTCTAATGCCTCGCCCAATGCTTTGTATGACACGGACAAAACTTTTTCCGGGTTCCAAAAGAACCAAATTAAAAATACGAGGGATATTAATACCCACAGCGGCCACACCGTAAGTCGCCACAATAATCTTGTTATCAGCAGTTGCCACCTCATTGTATTCCTCTCGCCTATCTTTAGTTTTTACTTTGCCCGATATAAAAACACTTTCGGTTAAATTTTCAACAAGGAAGTCTCCGCTTTCAATTCTATCAACTAATACTAGTGTATTACCTGATTCTGCAATCCCGTTAATCAGTTTTGCAATGTAGGACATCCTGTCTCTGTCAGTTACCAAGTACTTTAGTTCCTCGGCATAACTCTTAAATTCTTTCCATTCGCCTGTTTGAATGACCTGTACGTGGCAGTCACTGAGCACACCTTTTTCCTGTAACTCATGTGCGGCTACTCTGTGTACAACTTCTCCTAAACTGGCTCTAATGCTCTGAAATTCGTGATCTGCTTTGGGTACGGTACCAGTCAGTCCCCAACGAATAGGAGCATTGGCTAGATTGTGTGTTAATAATTTCTTTAACACATCGGCCTTGGCCATATGAACTTCATCTACTATAACACAGTTAACTCCGTCGAGCAACTCTGCTAATGTTAAAATCTCATTTTCTTCATCAAAATTTAGAGATTTTTTGTCTAGTATGTTTAGGCTCTGCCAAGTACAGATAGTATGTGTCTTACCAAGATCCTTCCGATCTCCATAGTAAACGCCAACGTCGAGTCCGACGTTAATAAAGTCTTCTTCAGTTTGCTCAACAAGACTTTTGTTAGGTACAATGGTTACAGTACGACCATATTTTTCGGTAATTTTTGCCAAAGTTGCGGTTGTAATAGTTTTGCCAAATCCCGTGGCAATTTCTTGTATGCACTGAGGATTAGATAAAAATTTATTGATAACATCAACTTGGTCATCACGCAGACGAATAGGTTGTCCTGCAAATCTGTGTCCTTCAGGCCAGCATTTTTCACCCCAAAAATCCTCAGAAATTTGGTCAAAATTTAGGTTAGTTGATTTGCGTAGATCTTCTAATTCAATGTGAAAGTTTTTTGCCTCAAGGAATTCTAACACCTGTGGTAACATTGAAAGATATGTTGTTCCTCCGAGGCCGAAGAAACTCACAGTTCCGTCCCATCGACCTAATTTATAGGCAGGACGATACCTAGCGGTAGGATCTTCATACTTGAATTTACGTACCAATGCCTTTCTTGAGTCGAGATCAAGATTTTCTATCTTAATGTTGACTTCGTCTTTGATTATAATTTTACATGAAGGCAAGGCTACTATTCCTATTATCTTTTTTCTTGCCAAAAAATATCAAATTTTCGTGTTTGGCAACAAAATCTCGCATGGAGTAATGTACATTACTAAATCCCATGTTCAACACACAATGAAATTTAATTTTAGATTTTAACACAGGTTTAGGCATTTTGCTAGAAACAAAAACAACTTTGGTCCTATCAGTTATTGGATTATTAAGATTACTGTTTTTCACAAATTTATTGAAAATTTCATGAGTGTCTGTAGGGAGCCTAAACATAACACTCATCTCGTCATCTTCAATACCAATTTCTTTGAAAAATGTATGAGCCTCTACTGTGGTTTCGTATTCACTACCTCCGGGGATAACAACTAGACAGGGACTAAGATTTTTAATGATTGTTTCCATGCTGGAAATTTCATAATTTTCGCTATCTATGTGGAAATTTTCACCGGGTTCAGTTTTTAGGAAATCTCTAACCATAGGCTCTATGCTATCACTATCAATGAAATTTGATACAATTTCATCCCAGGTGAAGATTCCTAATTTTCTTGCCTCAAAAATTGAATTTAGGAGGTCTTTTGATTCAAAAATTGGCAAATTTTTGTCAGAATTGACAATTTTTGGCAATTTATTTTCAACAACTAACATAGGCACATAGTTGTGCATATTTTCTATAATGCTTTTGACCTGATTGCTGTAGTTTTGAAATTCTTCATCCATTTCAAACTGTTCTTTTTCAGCAAGTTCCATCAAAAATATGATATTATTTTCATGTAGCGAAAAAATCCAGGCCTTTTCCTCTTTGTCCCACATGGCATGACCTAAGGATTCCTTGTTTTTTCGAATCTCATTGACCACTGCTTCGTTATAAGGAAAAATTGCCTTGACGGCTTTGCCATATGTTGGATGTGTAACCACCGACAGTTGCTTTTTATTACTGATCTTCCTTACAGGGATACGAAAAGTTGGATTATCAATGAGGGGCTTGACATCTACTTGTAAAAAGTTAGTAAGGGCAGGTGCGTGACGGCCTAAAATTTTTAAAGCCAGTACACTTTGCTTTTCTGTTAGACCGCTGCCGCGAGAAATTTGATCATAAAAACTATGAATCAGTTTTTCATCCCAAGAATTCAAGGGAACTCTGGAAATAGAGAGGGTAACAATCAGATCTTCGACGTTCATTATAATATTTTACACTCATAACGTAATATCTTCAAGTCCTGCGACTCTCAATTTTATGATATTTGTAATTTGCCATTGTTTTTGGTCTAGGCCTTTGATAATGCCTAACCATTGATTACGTAACATGGCAAATTCGTTGATTATTTTTTCCATATCAACCACATCTGCTTCGCCTTCGACGTATTTTTCACAATCTCGGCTACTTAATGCACGTTGATAATTTTCCAAATACTTTTTAAAGGATTTAGATTTGATTCTCCTCAACTCAATGTTGAGATATTCTAGTATAGCCTCAATCTCTTGCAATTGATTGAATCTATGTTCAACAATACCAGGCAACGAGGCAGAAGCCCGCTCCACATTTCCGCGGATTTTGACTTCTACCCTTGCCGTTTCTAGTTCTTGATAAAAATGATCCAAGCAATCTGGGAGGTGTGCTATGTCCTTTGAGACTTTAGCATACCAAGACATAGATTACTCCTCATCTTCATCGTAGTCCCAACTGTCCTCATCGTATTCTTCTTCCTCTTCTTCCTCTCCGACTACCAATTGGATGGCATCGTCTAGGTAAGAGTCATAGCCTACGAGGCCTTTTAGAACGCTGACATCAACGTCCTTACCAGTTAAGAAATCAACAAAGTGATTTGCCGCTGTCTCTTTGTTTTTGTCAGAAATATATTCTTTAAAAACATCCCAAACTTCGATAATTAAATCTTCTTCCATTATGCTTCCTCTGATTCAATGGCTTCTTCTGTTGTTACTGTAGTTGTAACAGATGACTCATCCCATTGCTTCATAATTAGCATGAGTTTGTCTTCTGTCCAGTTCTTACGGAACTCTGCTACAATTTCTCCAGAGTCCTTATCTGTATAAGCAAGTTTATTGCCTACTTTAGATAATACACCCATTTTTTCAAAAAGGTCAACAAGTCCAGAGGTAGGAGCCATACCAGTCGAATAAGGAATCTTTACCTGTACCGACTCAAATGGTTTAGCATATCGAGTTTTCATAACTTTACATGCCGACCGAATACCTAGCACATCACTGACCTTATTACCATCCTCATCCTCTTTGAGTTTGAGTTTTTTCATGGCAACCACAATAGAACTTGCATAGATAAATCCTTGACCACCACTGATTTTATCATCGGGATCAAACATATCCTGACTTGCGTATGTGTGATTAGTAGCAACTAAGCCCACATTCCACGAACCAAACATGTTCACACAGTTACGAACAAGTGACGTAAGTGCTTTGGGCTTACGACCCATATCACCTTTCATTTCGCCTGCTTCAAACTGATTAACATCGGTTGGAGTCAACAGCATACCTAAAGAGTCAATTACAAACAACACCTTAGGACGACCTTCTTCTGGCATTGATTTGTATTCTTTCATAAATTCTGAAATAGTTTTGGCAACATCGTCGATCATTGCCATATTCAATTTAAGAAGTTTATCTTCACTGGTATCAACACCAAGTGCATGTAGCCAGGTCTCGTCAAGAGCGTTTTCACTGTCAACTAGAATAACATAAATGCCCTGTTCTTGTGCATGGCGGATAATATTTCCAGAACAGATATATGATTTACCTGCACCAGATTCTCCAGCAAACACAGTTACCTTACCAAGGGGAACCCCTTTAAAGAAATCCCCGCTGATAAGATAATTTAGGGCATAGTTACCTGTTGATACCCAATCAGTTGGATCGTTAAATCCAACACCTAGGCCGTCAATACTCTTAGTCAGAGTTTTACGAAACTTTGAAATATCAAAGGCTTTTCCCATTTTATTCGTCCTTTTCCATTTCTGTTGCTTCTTGTACCAATGCGGCAAGTTGTGCTAATTCGGATACCATAATTTTAACATTTTTATAGTCCCCGCTTTTATCGCGTCCACCGATTTCAAACATGAAGCCGTTGTCGTACATATTCACCGTAAACGATTCATTTACCTTGGCGAGTTTATCGCCAATTTTATTAATTGGTTTTTTAGCCATAACAGTCTCCTATTATTGCTTTTGACGATTACGGATCATCGCAATGATATCTGCGGCACGACTTCCTGCATCACCAGTTGCGGCCTGTGTGGCTGCTGGTGTTGCGGCAGGTGCCGCTTGTTCAAAAGGGGGATCTTCATCCTCAGTAACTTGCGGCTTGCTTGCTACAGGAGCAGGTGCTGCCTGGCGTGCTGGAGCAGATCCGCTACCAGTTACACCAGCAGGCTTGTAGTATTGACCCCAACGGTCCATGTCAAATGCTTCACCGTCAACAGACGCTTCAAACATTTCTTTGATAACCTTGAGTTCGACATCAGTTGGCTTCTTAGGCAAGAAGTCCTTGAGGCTGAATAGTCCATGTTGTTGGATAGCGGCATTTTCTGCTTCGCTTAGAGCACGTTCACGACGAGCCCAAGTAGAAGTAGAGTAGTCAGCATAACCACCTTTGCTAGTTTTAACAATCTTGAAATCAAGACCACGAACATAGTCAGTTGGCAGTTCTTCAATCTCACTATCCATTAGCGCATTCTTAACAATGTTAAAAATCTGGCTACCGATGATGAATCGGCGAATTGGATTTTCTGGAGTCTTATCTTCCTGAAGTTTGCTGTCAACAACAAACCCTTGGAACAGATAACTCTTCTTCTTCCAGTACTTACGACCCATTTCTTCCAGGCTCTTATCCTTAAACCAAGGACGAACTTCTGTAAGAATAGGACATGTCTCACCCCACATTTCCATGCAAGGAACTTGTACAGTTGTAGGCTTGCTGTTGGTTTCACCTTTAATTCCAGCGAAAGGCAATTTGATCATTGCACGTTCGATCCAGAAAAAAGTGTTATTTGGGTCAGCGTCAGGCAAGAAACGAACCGTTGCGGTTTGTCCTTCTGCGATATTCCAATGGGGGTAAATTGCGTTGTCTCCGCCGGTTGCGCCACCGCCGTTATTTTGAGATGCTTGTTGAAGTTTTGCGCGAATTTCTGCTAAAGTTGCCATAATGTTTTTCCTTAATAAATGTTTTATGTGCCATTTCTTTAAAGCCCACTGACTAAAAAGAAAAAGTGCATAACAATAATGTTACGCACTTTTATTTATCATTGCAACCTAAATGGCTGCGATAATTTGGTTTATTTTGCCAATCCGGCTAATTTCAAAATACTTTCCATTTCTGCAGATTCTTTTGGTCTGTTGGCCTGAGCCGCACTATCTCCGCTTTTGGCTTTGCGTTGATACGCAGGAATGTTTACTGGATTTTTTGGATCTAAATCTTTTAGTCGATCTTCAATACCTTCCTCGGCACTCATGATGTTATTACCAGGATGGCCGCCTACATCTCCAATACTTTCGACTCGACCTTTGATGTTGTTTAGCAATTCTTTTAATCTTGCCAGACCGTCGTCTCCCACTTGTCCATGTTTGTGATGCCATTCTGTTGTTAGTTTATCAATAAATTCGCCTGCTAATTTTTCTGCAAATATGCCTGCTTTGTTACCAAACTTTTCTGCTATCTGCTTCTTACAGTCTAATGCAATATTTTCTGCACCTCTAAAGGGTCCTACATTAGGGTTATCTTTGTTATAAAAACTCTTAACAATTTTTGCAACTTCTTTAATAACTCCTTCGCGACTCATCATCGGCTCGCGACCTTTCATTTCTTCGTTTTCTGTAGGTGCGTCATCGTGACTTCCTAGAAGGTTTTTAAGACTATGTAGTCCGTAACTTATCTCTGGATTTTTACCTTCTACTCTTTCACCAAGTTCTACAGCATCCTCTACATAAGCACATCCGTTATCAATGGCCCATCTTAAGAATCGACGAACATCGGACGCAAGTCCCGACTCTTGAAGTTTTTGTTCAATATATTTTAAAGGTCGTCCTGAGTTTACAATTTTTCTCTCTAAATTGTCGTCGTCTGTTTCTGCTACAGGTTGTTCAGGTGCCGCTGGTTCTGCAGGTGCTGCCGCCGGTGCTGCCGGAGGTTCTTCGGCTGGCTGTTCTGTTTCTCCACTAACACCTAATGCTACTAGTAGTTCAGGATAGTTTTCGTTAGCCCAAGATTTGAATGCATCAAATGGATCGCTATCTGGACTAACTTCTGCGGCTGCTTTAATTTTTTCTTCTAAATCTGGATCGTTTATTCCTAGTCCGCTAAAAAATTGCCATGCAGTTTGACCGTCTGGACCTAATTCTAGTTCTGGTCCTTCTGGGCCTTGGGGTAATTGTGCTAGAGCCTGTTTTAATTCTTCAATTTCGTCGTCTGTTAATTTGCCTTGTTCAACTGCTTCTGCCCATGCTTCAAAACTTTCGTCTGCTTTCTTATATTTGTCTTTGATACGTCCTAGTTCTTCTTCACTAGCACCGTTACGGCCTGCTTTTGCTAAAGCAGCCATACCATTGGCGCCGTATTTCTTTTTGCCTGTATAATATTGTAGTCCGTTTTCGTCAACAGCATCTTCACCTACATAATCTTCCAGATCAACTTTATTTGTTTCACTCATAATTCTGTGTAACAAAGGAAAGTATCCTGTTAATTCTTCTTCAAAACTTGTTTGTGTAAATGCCTGTTTATACTGTTCCATTGTAACAGCATCTAATTCCATAATACCGTCTAATTCTCCTTCGGCTTCTCCGGAAAATTCAGCCATCCAACTTTCATAGTGGTGACGCTTGCCTAATGCTTCTACCCTTGCTTTAAGTTCCTGTAATCGGCCTATGGCTCGCTCTGTAATTCCTGTTGCGTCGTCGTGTAAGGTAGAGCGACTAACTTTACGTTGAAATTCTGCTAGTTGAGCAATTTGCTCACTCATTTTAATAATTGCTTTGCCTGCTGGGTCATGAGGAACACCGCCGTGGTCAACGTGTTGAGCCATAGCAAATGCACCCGCCGGATGAATGAAAGGATATTTGAATCTCTCACCGTCTCTGTTCTGAATAAAAATTGCCTTAATATTTTTTCGCTGGCTACGAGCACCCGGATACATTTCGTCAACTGCTCTGCTATGACGAACAATAACTTCTGTTGTTCCTTTTACAGCACGGCTAGTCTTTTTAGTGCTTTTGTGATTCCACATGGACTCGTTCATTTTTTCTGGCATATCTGGTTCCTTAGGGGCCTGTGTAGCGGCTAAGTGTTGAAAATCATTTTTGTCTAAGTTTGTCTTGGCAATATCGCGTGTGTCAAAACGTAGGAGTCTACGCATGGCAAAAAAGCGCATTTCTTTAAGAAAACTGTACCATGCTTTTTTAGCAGGGTCATCTTGATTTTCTGTTATTCCTTGGCTGTAATAAACTTTTAATGTACCTGCATCATTAAGGCTAATGCTGACTCTACCTAGATTATTACCTTCAATTACAAAATCAAAGTCAAAAAACCTTGCTTCTGCTGGGTCAATAGTCACGGCGCCGGTTTCCCCGCCCATCTCTAGATTACCAAAGCGACTACGGACTTTATCGAAAAGGTCTTGGCTGATTATTTGAATTGGTTTCATACGCTTATTTAGTTAAAATGAACTTATGTATACGGGCATAGGCATGATCCATTCGTCCTCACGTTCTTCACGCATTTTATCGTAGACTGCGGGGTCCCAGTCCTGTAGTACCATGGCCATACGTACTGCCAGCAACATAGAACTAACAAGATCGTCGTGTTGCCCCACTTTTGCTTCAAATCCTAGCCCTTTTGCAATGTAAGATTTTAGTTCTGAAATAAGTGCTTTAGAATTTAACTTCATTCTATTGCTTTCTATTAGGTGTTTTAACTTAGCACATACAGCAATTTTGGCTGCATGGGTTGTGTAGAACCCCTTACGGTATCTACGTACATGACCTTTGCGTATTGGCTCACTTAAGAACAATCCTGGAATAGATGCTTCGTCAATCTCGTTAATTGCTACCAACGCGGCCTCTCCTACAGAGTTATTTTCAACGCTGTAATATATACTGGCTGTACCGCCTCGCTTAGAACATTCGTCGTTTATATATTGACAAATGTCTCTTAAAATTCTAACCTGTCCTTGTATAGGTGTTAGGTTATGATGCCATTCTCCTACTTGATCAAAACTAGGGATTTCTAAAATTTGTATACCTGCAGGGTCGCCTCCAGTACCCAGACTAGGATCTAATGCCACAACATAGGTACTTTTTGAACTTAGTTTTTTGTACCAACGACATTGACCCATTTTTACTATAGGTTCGCTGCCTTCTAGATCTGCAAGTTTGATACTACTAATTAGTGTTTCATCAAATACCAAGAACTCACATTCGTGTTCTCGGCGGAATCTTTCTTCGCCTACACGACTGCGTTCTTCGTTGGCCCATTCTTCGTCTCTATCTGGATGTTGACTCCAGATTGCCATAAATGGATAGAAACCATTTTTACCTAATTCTGTACTGTTGCCAAACTCATCTAGACGCTTGTTGGCTTCTTTCCAAATTAAAGCAAACTGATCTTCATCCGAGTTAGGAGTAGAAGTGATAATGGCTTTACCACCTGTTGCTAGTGTAGGCGAAATAGAAGTCCAAAATTCTGTGGCAATGTTAGGTTCAACGAATGCAAACTCGTCTAAGTATAGTAGAGAGATAGACATACCACGACCTGTTGTTTCTGTAGTTGTCTGTGCTACAATACGACTCCCATTTTCAAACTCAATACTCTGTTTGTTATAACTGACTGCACCCGCCCTAATCATATCAGGACACATTTCATATGCATAACGTAGGCGTTGCATAATTTCCTGAGCACCTGTGTATTTGTGCGCGGCAATTAAAATAGTGCTATTAGGAATAAACATAGCATACCACAATAGAAATCCCACTGCGGTTGTAGTCTTACCCATCTGTCGACCTAGCATGTTTACGCTAAATCTATGTCCGTTATAACTTGATAACAGATCGCGTTGATATGCAAAGGCATCGTATTTTATCTTACCTTTGGTAGGATGTTGAATATAGAAAAAGTTATCAAGGAAGAACTCTGCACCAGTCTTAAGATCCTGGCATTTCATTAAATTCTCAATATCCTGCTCAGTAAACTTTTGCGTGGTATGAGGATTTTTTACTAATTTTCCGTCTAAGTTTTTTGATCCCATAACTTTATTTAATGAAAAAAATAGCCCCCGAAGGGGCTATTTTGGTTAAAGTAAAATTACTTTAGGCCTGCAAGTTTAAGAATTGCTAGGCTTTCGTTAGTTTCTTTGTCATGTGAATCACATTCGCAAGGATCTTCATGACATGTTGGGCATGTACCTTCTGCAACTTTTTTATCTTTTACAGCCGCTTTCATTGGTTCTTTTTTGTTGCCATCTTTATCAAGATCTAAAAAGTCTGGTTTCTTTGCTTCACCAATAAACTCACGATACTGTCTCATTAATGCTTCATATGTAGCAGTAGGTAAATTGCTTTGACGTTTTTTACCTTCGCTATCGTTTCCGCTGCCTGGCTGATTTTCTTGATGTGCATATTGATTGGCATCTGCTGGGGGAGCACTATTAGGATCATTAGGCATGCTGTCTACGGTTTCGTCAGCCTTTTCTCGTTGATCTTGGTCTCCGTCATCATCTTGGTCTCCATCGTCACTGCTATCACCTTGGAAAGGACCTAATTCTTCTCCATCCTCGCTGTCGTCTCCATCCATTTCTGGATTTAGTTTGTCAATGACACTACGCATAGTATCAACTGGAGATGGTTCAGGAGGACCCATTACTGGTTCTGCTATGGCTGGGCCTACTGCACTGATTGGTTCTGGACTTAGGCTCATTGGGGGATGTTCGTGACCTAAATGTTGTGAACCAACTTGTTGCATACCTGCTAGTTGCATGATATCGCGCAACATTCCTGTTAATTCACTTCCGCTGTCTGCTGTCATATTAATGCTAGCAGGGGTGTGCGGAGTAGACATACCCCCCATCATACCCATTGGTCCGCATTCTTGAACCTGTGCATTTTCTTTAACAATATTTGTATTTTTAGAGTCTAGTTCGGCTAGACGCTTCATAACGTCGATCATTTGCATAATTATTTCCTCGGATCTTTAGCAGCCACCATTGGACTGGTTGTATGGGCCGGACTATCTGTATTGAACTTGGCAGCACTTTCTGTGGGAATTTCTTCACCGCGTGCTTTGCGTTCTAATTTTAATAGATCGTTAAGTTCTTTAACAAAGCCACTGTTATATTTGTCGCCATAGTAATCTTCAAATTTAGGACTACCTGCTTCTTTATAATCCGGGTCATCTAACAGAGCACCTTCTCGACTTGGCGCATCTTGTTGATATTCTTCACTGGGTTCACCTGGACGACGAACAACTAGGCGTTGTTTGCTAACCTCAAGTCCAGATGTTAAGTATTCTGTAAGTTCTTGTTGTGTAGTAGGATAATCTAGTGTAACTTCATAGATTTTAACTTCGCAATTCCTAACCTGAGGAAAGTCTAAAGGTAATGCTTGAATTGGTGTTGTTCCTACTTTTTTAAAAGCGCCAATCTTAAAGCGCTCGAGCATAGTTTTTAATTTGCCTTCCTGCTCGTTTGTAAAGTCACCCGCAACCTTAACACGAAACTCGTATTTCTTCTGTTGGGTGCCTTCTTGAAGATATTCTTTGAAGTTTTTCATAGTGTATTATTTATTCCAAATAATGTTTTATGTCAGCCACGGCATATACTTTTCTGCAAGATTTCGCTGGGCTTTCATGTAATTTCTGTATGTATTTACAGCAGAATCGGGGCAATTTCTTTCTGTTATCGTACTAATTTGGGATAACAGTAGATCATTTTCATTCATTAAATCGTAAAATTTAATGTAATAAACGTGATTTTTATAAATTTCTGGAAATATATCCAAATCTATAAATGTTGGAGCGGTAAAAAAATCCTTACCTTTGTTAAACAAAATTTCTGTCAGTTCTGCATCTATTTTAGTAGGGTCTTCTATATTATCAAGTAATGGACTATGCTCTTGTTTAAATGCCAACCACGGGTCCTCATTTTTTATAGGTCGATAATTTTCAGCAATTACCTTTAAGAAAAAATTTCCCCTATACCTAGAATAATCATTCTGATCTAGTGTTATGACTAAAATTTTAGATTTTGGAAATTTTTGAAATAGATCGGTCCAGTTCGGAGTTAGATGGTCGTATATTATTATAGGTTTAGATTCATCAATGATGTCTATATGATCATATATATTATTAAAATGTTGATGATAAGTTTTTTTAATTATATAATTTGTGGTAAAATTATTGTGTGCGCTTCCAAATTTTGTAACTTCCATAGGAACTGAGCCTGGAAATAATATTTCATGTAATATAGACGCCAGAAAATTTCCACCAGTCCCGCCTTGGAATAATATTAGATAAATTTCAGTATTGGGATATATCATTTAATTTGTCAAATCTTTGCTGAGATATGTACGATTTACCATCGAGTGGTTATGATCGGTTGGACCCCAATCCCCGTCAGGATGAAATGCAATGACATCCATTTCAAAGTCTGTAGTTCTAAATCGATGTTCTTCGTTTTCGTCTAAAACAAATACAGTTCCTGAACTTAATTCTTTTGATTCGATAGTTCCCTGTGTTTTTACATCTGCGATTCCTTGCCCTTTAGCAATTACTCCTAACCTTAGGCTAGGATGTATATGAAAACTTTGCTCAATATTGGTAGGAAAATGTAAATGATTTAAACTAGGATCGCCTAATCTAGGAGGATAAACTAAAAGACTATCTGTACAACCATTTATATATGTTAATCTTCCTGTTCTTTCAAGTGGACCACCTATTAAGTTCTGTCCTTTAAATCCGTATCTAACAAACATTACAATTTCTGTATTTGCAGAGAGTTGAAACACAAGTTCGTTACTATTGAGGCAAAAAAATTGACCTTCTTTTATTGTGCGAGTATCTAGATGAGACAAACTTGCTAGTGCAGTCCCGCATAAAATATACCCGTAACAAGTAACAAATTTAGGAAAATACAAACGCTGAGTAGTATTGGCGGTTGATACCTTGTGTATTTCACAAGGATACATTGAATCAAAAAGTTGTAGAGTTTCTGTAGAATTTAAAATTCTCATTTGTTTAAATTCTTGAGTTTTTCTAAGATGCTGTTGCGGTCAGTTAGAATGTACCCTTCTCCTTCTACAGTAGGATTATCGTCTTTTCCATTCTTTTTATCAATGGCTAATTTCTTTAACTGTAGATCTACCATCTTTAATTTTTTTTCAATTTTGTTAGTTTTAGCAACAATAGCCGCATTCATCATTTGTGCGGCTACTTCAAACATTCTAGCACCATAGCGGGCTTCTACATTCATACCTAGATCCATAAGGTCATCATAGGCCTGTTCTGCTTTTGATGCTAGAGCATCTAATTCAGCATCACTGATATCTCCTAGTCCCTTTACCCTAGGTAGTGCAGCCGCAATTTTGTCAAATTCTTCTAATTTTTCTTCAAGTGTTATCACAGACTGATCTTGTGCAGGCTGTTCTGCTTCAGGAGAAATAAGTGGTTCTTCTGTGACAGAAATGTTTAAGATTTCTTCTAGTTTCTTAGTCATATCTTTACTTATTTCTTTTTTCCAGGATTGTGAAAAATATCATTTTCATTAATAATTCTAAATTTGATACCTTGATTCCTGCACCATATGTTTGCGGCCTCCCACTTGGCCATATTCTTAACATACTGGGCTTGATTGTAGGGATTTTTACCAACTTTTTCAAGTATCTGCTGATTAGCAGGCTTGATTTCAACTATCTCCACATGTTGTTTTTGATTTCTATCAATATATGTGATTAAAAAATCTGGTACATAGACTGTTTGTTTACCCGTCAACGGATCTCTATAGGGAATTTTTACAGGTTCGCTAGCCCATTGTTGTACACTGGGATTGTTATCGCAGAACAGCATAAATGTGTGTTCCCAACCACTTCTATATACAGGGCTTTTTGAGCCTACATACTTCTCAGGGTTTTTAATTTTATAAACACCCTTGGCAAACTTTAAACTCATGTGACGATGTTTCTTGCTACGGGTTCAAAAGGACTAAATCCTGTGCTCTGTCCTAGGTAACTTGTTTTAAATCTATTGAAGTTGATAATATCACCAACTACTCCGCTGAGTTCTGTACCTTGTAGAGAACGCATAGTATCTAAAACATCTAAAGGATTATATCCATCAATCCTTGCCTGTTTCATAATTGTAATGGCAATTGTTTCAGCAGAAGATTTATCAAATCCTCTAGATTCAAAAAAACCTGTCATTATAGAATATGTACCTGCATCAATTTCAATGGGAAATTGGTAGTATCTGTCAAACGCTTGAAGTGTCGCGTTACTTGCAGGTGCGGCCGGTAGGTTATTAAAAGTTGTCATTATTTTTTAAGTACTAATCTTAGAGGACCTGCATTTACTACTGCTCGTCCATGTAGACCGCCTCGGCCGTACCATAAGTTTAATCCTGAAATACTAAATCCTCCAGGATTGGGTCTTGGCCCCGAACGAAGTCCTTCACTAGCAGAACCAATTGGTCTGGGACTTGCATACTGCGGGCCTGCCTGTGCTCTTGCTTTATTTAATTGGCTGTTTGAGAATGGTGTAGTAGGACTTGGAAATGTAGGTGCAGGTTTGGGAGAAGGTTCCCAAATATACTTACGACCTGTAACCACATCGGCGGCATTCTGTTGTTCAACATTAGAACCTACCTGAATTGATCCAGGCTTATTATCATAGTATTTGGCTGCAAATCTTCCTGGAGCCGTACCTTGAGATATTACACCATTATAATAGAATACATTTTCGTAGGCCAGAGACATTTTATTCTGCAAAACTTTATTTCCTGTGGCCTGATCTAATTGATCGTGTTCCCATGATGTAATCATTGGATTAACTAATCTTATTTGATTAAACTTTCCTTGATGTAGTACATATATGTCTATACTGTCAAAGAAATACGGCTGGTATTGTGAATTGTTGAAACCGTAGGGGTTATTGCCCGGATTGTACTTGTTGTCGTTATAGGCTCGAAGCCCTTGTGTTTGATCACCGTAGTTACTATCTACATAATAGTACTTGTAGTAGTTTTTCCAAAGACCGTTTGTGATATCGCTGTTATCGTCATGGAACTCAACACTAACAGGTTCGTAGGATAACTTAGTTTGTATGTTTGTTTTTCTATTATATTGATTTAAGGTTTCTGTGGTAATTTTAAATTTAGGCATGTCAATTTTTTTAACCAACATTCCTAAATCATACTGGCCGTCTGAATTAGTCCAACGCTGATCTAGCACTAATCCGGGATATATATTAAACTCAATAAAATATAAAAATCCAAATTTAGGTGCTCTAGCAAAGTTACTATCTACATAAAGACCAGAAGCATGACTATATCCTTTGAAGGAAAGTCCATTACCATTATTGCTAAGAAAATTATTAAATGCGGCACCCATATGATTATTTATGTCACAAAAAAAGCCCAGGTAAACTGGGCTTAGTTTGATAGTTAAAGTTAATAGAATTAACTTCCGATTGCAGTTGTACCTACAGTACGTCCAATTGGTAGACCTAGTCCAACTAGACCACCGTTGATACCCACTGTCTGTAGTGCATTGTCGTAGGTGATAGTTAATTCAATTCCGATAGGATCACTCTTAGAATAATCTCCACCGTCATATGATACAGCCTTAACATAGCAACCTTGTAGTTCAAATGTTTCTAGAGGAATTGGTGTATATGCACCGTTACCGCCGTCTAACAATTCGATGTAGGTTGTAAACTTATAATCTAGACCAGACGCGGCACTGGCTTGCTCAAAGAAGTCAAACTGTTTCTGCATCTGCTCTCCAACTTTGTTAGTTACAAGGTTAGTCATGTCATCACGTAGTTTTAACTTAACGTCATCCCACTTAGGCTTTCCTAGTAATTTAACTGTACTGTTGTAGACGTCTAATTTTATTTCTTCAAAACTTGGCTTTGGACGATCTACGGTCATAACTTGTTTTGTTAATTCAGTTGCAGGCTGACCACCAACGCCAAAGTTAACTAGAGTAACGCGGAAGCGATACTGTAGTTTTGGCATTAGGAGACCTTGGCTCGCGGAACTTTGGTCTACATCTAGCGGAACTGAAAATCTTGATAAACTTGCGATAGGCATTTAATGCTCCTTATTTCGAACTGGCTGCAATTTCACCAGTATTCAATATACGTAGTGGGATGTAGATAAATTCCACTGCCTTGACTGGCTCAATAGCAATATCGACCCATAGTTCGCTACGGTCAATTCTTGCTGGGGTATTGTTTGTGCTATCGCAGACTACTAAGAAGTCATATAACGCACGTTGGCTGACTAGTTCTGTTAAGAACGCATCACATGCGGCTTTGATTTCATAGCGTGTTTGGCTGTCGTTTGGCTCAAACAAATATGGTTTTGCTAGAATTGCTAGTTGCCTACGCATATAGGCAATCAATCGGGCAACGTTAATACGATCTAATGCACTGGCGTTTTGAGCGCGAGTGTATTGTCCCATGTTAACTAGTCCAACTCCTGGTAAAGTAGCAATTGGGTTAATTTTTACGCCTGCAAGCACATCACGTAGGCCTTGGTGCAGACTTACAGTTCTGTACTCACCGCCATCAATATAACCAACACTACTTGCATTGTCAACAGTACCGCGGCGTGTACCTGCTGGTGCAAACCATAGATAAGCCTTGTTGTCACTGTTTAGAATTGTACGTAGCATCATGTGGCTTGGCGGAACAACAATCTGATTTCCTAGGTTGTCGTTAGTGAAACCACTTGGGTAGAACATTGCTAGACCTGTGTCATAGGTAACTGCGGCGCTGTCATTGTTATCTTCTGCAAGAACAGCGTTATTACCGTACTCACTTAGGCTTGTACCTGTTGGTGCTAAACGGAACGGTGTATCACCGATAACAAATGCTGTTTGACCAATGTCAACGTTAAACTCTACCATGTTTTGCATTAGTTCAGGATAGCCTGGGCAAGCAATTAGGTTAAAGTTTAGAGTATCTGTATCACGGATGCCAGTATTGGCAGTTACCATGGCCTTAAGAGCCTTAACAACTACGCTACGCTGTGCAGGACGACCAAACTGTCCAACACCTCTTACATCGTTAGGACTTGCTGTTACCCAGCGATCTGGTTCGTAGTTTTCCATAGTTTCACCGTTGTAGACTTCGTTAGTAGAGTTTACGTTGATGAAACCAACTTGATATCTCTTCACGTTAAATCCGCTACGGCGTGTGTTGAACAGTCTTAGACCTTTTGGATATAGTTTAGGATCAGGACAATCTGGATCTACATAATCGCTGGCCAATAGGTCTGTGATATCTGCAGATGTTGCAGATGTGCCTGTTGTAGCCCAACGAGCATCTTGGAACAGCCAACCGCTCGGTGTATCTTGATCAGTAACATCCTGTTTGACCCATTCGTTACCGTCATAGACGTAAATGTTTTCTCCGTACTCATCTGGATTACCTGTGTCAATCCAGATGTCGCCGTTGACTAACGGTGTGGCACCATCTTGTTGTGTAGTTGGCGCACTTGCACTGATAATAGGACCGTAAAGGTCGGTGCTTGGGAAAGCATTTCTGTAACCTACCCATTGCTGACCATCATTGTACATGATGTCTGCTTCTAGATTTGTGTTGTACCATAATGTACCGTCTGCTGGACGAGTATATGGAGCATCTGCTTTGGCTTCATAGACTAGTGGCTTCCAGTTACTAGCGTACCATGTTGGTAGACCTGGGTCTTGACCTGGAGCATAGTATAGATTTGCTGTCACGTCTTGGCTAAAACCAAAATCTGTAAAACACTGGTTAGTAGTATCGTCAACTTCGATGTCTCCGCCCAGTGCATGAGTAATAGTTAATAGATTACTAGTTTCACTCCATGTAGCAGATACGTTTACTAGATCTAATTCATTGTTAATAGCATTAGCAATGGCATAGCCTAGTTTAATTGAAGGACCGCCGGATACCGCAATACTTACAGGAGTTGACCATGTACCGTCTGCTAGAGTTTCTCTTAGATTAAAACCGTAAGTTTGTGCGATTGTATCAGAGTTGGTGTGACTAATCTTTGTAGGACCGCTTCTGTAGCGAATCCATGGTTGGAAGTTAGCACGAGCAACACTGGTTGGTGTCTTTTCATGTCCGTTGGCTGTGTCGTATTCAACAAATACAGTACCTACAGGAATTGCTAGACCGCCTGTGGCGCTATCGAGTTTAGCAATAGCAGTTTGTCTATCAGTATGCAAAGGAGCACTTACAGTTTTCCAACTTTGTGTAGCACCGTTGAAAACTTTGAAATCCCAGTTAGCACCTTGACTTGGTGTTGTAGTTTTGACCCACACACTACCTGTGACTGCGTTTAGACCACCTGCGGTAAAGTCTGGATAATCAAAGTGAGGGCTTACATAAAATTTCTTTGAACCGTCAAAGGTATTGGCAACTTCGGCCCAACCGCCTACGGCCTTATACCACAATACAATATCAGATGGATTATTTGTGCTACCCGAGAAACTGGTAACAATCATTGCATACTCACCAACTTTACCAAATGTCTCTACAGGACCTTCGTTAGGATCGTTATCTACAAGAGCAACTTCTCTGTTGTCCTCGTCAATAATCAAAGGAGTTTTAACTGTAAATTTCTGTGTAGTTGCGTTCCACTCATTAATACCAAAACGTGAAGCATTGGTATCTAGCCAGTATGTACCGGCAGCAGGAAGACCGTTAGGTTCAACTGCGCTAGGTACTAGTTGACTTGTGTTTACATCAGCACGAACAATATATGCCTTGCTACTAACACCTAACATGCTGTATGCGGCTTGTAGGCCGTATTCGTTAAGTTCACCACCGTGTACAGGATTGCCTTCGGCATCTGTTTCAAAGTATGGTGTACCAAATGTATCTGTAAGATCACGTTGGCTTGTGATCACCCAAATTTTACCAGCGTTTGCTGATGTTGTTCCCTGTGCTGTCCCAGTACCTGCACCATTGGATTTATCTTGTCCAGAGGTTACAAAGATCATTGGAACTGTTCCGGCGCCAGCAGGAGTATAGAAACTCTCATCTATTACTGTTACGCTTACGCCGGGTGATTGTAATTGTGCCATATTAAACTCCTTAAAGGATTCACTTTGATATATTTAGTCAGCGATGGTAAAAAACACTGGTTAAATACAATGTGAAAAGGGCATAAAAAGGGCGCCATGCGAAAACTTTGCAAAAATTGCGGCCAAAGACCGGTGGCAATCAACTATTACAAAGAAGGTAAACCCTTCTATAGATCAAAGTGCGACCATTGTGCTAGGAATAGGGGAAACGGAAATCCCCTCTGGGCCTTAAGAGGATATCAAAAGAAAAACACCTGTGATAGGTGCGGCTTTAATAGCAAATACCCAGATCAGTTTAATGTTTACTTTGCAGACGGAGATCTAACAAATTGTAGATATTCTAATCTTAAAACTGTCTGCGCCAATTGTCAACGCATCCTGCAAAAGACCGGTGTAAAGTGGAAACAGGGAGATCTAAAGCCCGATTTTTAACCCAAATCTAATACAATCTTAACATCGTCTGTTAATTGTGTATCAGGTAACAAATTTCTAATCTGAGTGAACAGATCATCGATAGTTCCATCGTTGGACACAATATGATCAATTTTCCCGCCCACCCAGGCAGTTTCACTAGCATGTATACCTAATTTTTCCATGCGTGTTTTACTGATCATCCAACTCATATTAGTTTTGCCATCATTCATATTGATAGCATCTTCGTACCATTCGGGTTCAGGACCTCTTTTTATCCTGACTACTAGTCCGCCTGCATTATGAATTGCTTTAATTTCGTTAGGGAAGCGCACATCGCTGATAACGATATTGTCTTTAGTCTTACGCATTTTATTTTCTACACTGGCAATCCAGATGTCATCGTGAAAACCTTTGCGGCACACTTCAGTACCCCAACGCTGTAGAATCCACCTAGGAGTAAGTTCCGGTATGCCTAGACGTTCTGCCCACCAAGTGTCTACCTGCTCACGCCATTCCCGGGCTTCTTTTGTGCGGCCTTCTAAGAGAACGCGGTCCCAACCAAAAACGGCTGCAACCGCGTCTTTCAATGTGTTAGCAAAACTGTCTCGTCGAAAACCGTGAAAATTAACCAAATAGTCTGCGGCTGTATCTTTGCCGCTGCCAATAAATCCAACGAAACCAATAATCATAGCATCCCCCAGTGATACTATAATTTATTATCACTAGATTACAATGTCAAGATTTTTTTAGCCGATTACAAAGGTAAGTGGAGTACCACCCTCTTTGTAGTTGATTAGTTCTTGTTCAAGTGCTTCAATTTCGGCTTTACCCTCGCCTTTGAGTGCGCCGCCGTTTAGTTGTGTGCTACCTGTTGGACTGGCAATACCAGAAAACTTTTCGCGGGCTTCCCCTAGCATCATTTTACAGGTTGCTAGAGCATAGTCCTTTAACCATTGTCCAGACTGAGGATCTTGTAGTAGATTAAAGTCTGGGCGGTAGTTGTAGAGCCATAGGCAAAGTTCTTCTTCTGATCTAGGACGTTGCATAATGGTCAGCAACTTTGTAGTTTTGTTGAAAGTAAAGTTGATATCGCTACCGAACATCTTTCCTACCTGCTTTTGATAACTGGCAAAAGCATAGTAAGTGGCTAGGCCGCCCATGTTAGAACTGGCCAACAAATAAGTATTGGAATAGGCTAAGTTGAACGGTTCAAATAACGTGCCGCCTTCGCCCCCACCACTACGTGATCCTATACTTCGACGGTACAATTGGCGCACATTCATTACTTCTTTGGGTAGAATGTACTCATTTACATCAACCTGGATGGTTAAAAACCCAAAACTCTCCTCTACGCTATTAGAACTACGCTGTCTAAACTTGGCTAGAGCACGGTCAATAGCAGTATTGTAATGTGATGGGTCTAGTTCAACATCAACCATGCCATCTCCTAGCATGAGTTTGACGTAATCTATGACATTTTGGCGTTCGATATCGTTGTCTGACATAATGATATTTAGCAATAAATACTTGACTATGCCAAGACTCTCTCTGTACAAGCCCGAAAAGGGCCCAGATTTTAAATTTTTAGATCGTGTGATCAACGAGCAGTTTCAGATTGGCGGTACTGATATTTTTGTTCACAAATATATAGGTACCGCAGAACCTGCAGAGGGAGAATCTACACCTACTACTCCTAACAACAGCGGGTTTAATATTCCCGAATTAGGTATACAAGATGTACTGTTTATGGAAAATAGAGATCGTAGATACGATCCCGACGTTTATATTTTACGTGGCATATATCAGATGCAAGATTTAGATTTTAATCTAAGTCAATTTGGCTTGTTCTTGCAAAATGACAATATTATGGTACACTTTCACCTGCGAGATACTGTAGATAAATTACAGAGAAAAATCATGCCAGGTGATGTTTTTGAATTGCCTCACCTCAAAGATGAGTATGCTTTAGATGATAGTGTAATTGCACTAAAAAGATTTTATGTTGTAACCGACGTTAATCGTCCTGCTAACGGATTTAGTCAAACTTGGTACCCGCACCTGTTACGGGCCAAGTGTCAGCCGTTAGTAGACACTCAAGAATTTGCACAGATTCTTGATCAAGACAGTGGAGCAGGAGATGGCAGTACACTTAGAGATCTACTCAGCACTTATAACAAGAGTATTGAAATTAATAATCAAATTATTGAACAAGCAACACAAGACGCACCAGTAAGCGGCTACGAAAAGAATCAGATGTTTGTGATTCCTAGAGACGAAAATGGTCTGGTTGATGTTGCAGATGCTTCAATAGATGTAGACGATGCTAGTATGGACACACAAGATGCTTCGGTCGTACTACGCACACCGACTAAAGATATGTATGTTGGTATTAGTAGTGGCGACGGTGTTCCACCAAACGCATCTACTTTTGCGTCGGGTATAACATTTCCTAGTAATCCTAGTAAAGGACAGTTTCATCTTAGAACAGACTATTTGCCAAATGCGCTGTTTAGATTTGACGGGAATCGTTGGAATTTATATGAACAGGGTGTTCGAATGACGATGAATCAGTTTGGTGCTCAAGATGTTGCTCCAGGTGAGTACTTTGAAGGTGAACGTGTAAGGATGACACAAAAGACTAGTTTCATTAATAATCTTACCACAGCAACAATAAATGGTAAGGTGATTGTTGAAAAACAAGCCCTGAGCAAGGCATTAAAACCCAAGGCGGATAATTAATTATGGATTGGTTCTATGACGGTCAAGTTCGCAGATACTTGACACAATTTATGCGTGTTATGAGTAACTTCAGTTACAAAGACGGCGCTGGTAAAATTGTAAGAGTACCTGTGATCTATGGTGACCCTAGCAGACAGACTGCGGCTTTATTGAAAAAGAACAGTGAAAACACTATTCCCAGCGCACCATTTATTGCCTGCTATATCAAGGCTGTAGACTACGACCAATCTAGACTGCAAGATCCTACATTTGTCAGCAAAGTCAATATTAGAGAACGCGAATACGACGAAGTTAATGAGCGTTATTTAGAAACACAGGGTAGAGGATATACTGTAGAGCGTATCATGCCTGCACCTTATAAATTAACATTCAGTGCAGACATGTGGTCGACTAATACAGATCAAAAATTACAAATATTTGAACAGATGGCTTATCTGTTCAATCCTGGTTTAGAATTACAGACCACAGACAACTATGTTGATTGGACCAGTCTAACAGTATTGATGTTAAAGAGTACCAATTGGACCAGTAGACAAGTTCCGCAGGGAACAAATCAAGACATAGACATTCTAAACTTAACGTTTGAAACTCCTATCTGGATTACGCCTCCAGCCAAGGTCAAGCGTATGGGTATCATTACAAAAATTATTGCCAATGCATTTACTAACGCAGAAGGTACGATTGTAGATGAATACGACGGTGTTAACAGCGTTTATCTAGGTCTAGGTGATCCTGTGTTTAAAACAGTGGTTACTCCTGGCAATTACGATCTGTTAGTATTAAACAACATCGGTAATATTATTCCTAATAGAACTGCTACAGATGCAGACTTGCTAGATATGTCAGAACATTCTGTAAACTGGCGAAAAGTTTTAGACCTATATCCTGGTCAATTTAGAGCCAATCTGTCTCAGATAAGATTACTCAAACCCGACGGCAATGAAATTGTGGCCTATGTCAGTCTAGATCCCTTAGACGAACGTAGAATGATTTTAAATTTTGACATTGATACAATACCTGCCAACACAATTATAGGTTCAAGAGGCACAGTTGACGCTATTGTAAATCCTGATACATTTAATCCAGGTGTTCCTGCATCAGGCACTAGGTACTTAATCTTAGAAGATATTAATGCTACAACCTTAGATGGGCCTGCGGCATGGTTGAATTTAGATTCAAGCGGATTTAGTGCCAGTGCTAACGACATCATTGAATGGGACGGTAGTCAGTGGAATATTGTTTTCAATTCACAGACTGAGACCGCAGTGACCTACATAACTAACATGTACACAGGAATACAATACAAATGGGATAATGGTTCCTGGGCTAAGAGTTTTGAAGGGTTATACGAAAAAGCGTTATGGAGAATAGTTCTCTAAAATTAGAACAAATTATTGCCAGTGGCGGTTTGTTCCTTGCCAAGGACACTAAACGTTTTTTACTGCTGTTGCGTAATCACGGTAAGACCGCAGGTACTTGGGGGTTTGTTGGTGGTCGAAAAGAACCCAGTGATGCTACACCATTTGATGCACTAAAAAGAGAAATAGAGGAAGAAATTGGCAAGATAGATTGCATTAAAAAAATTGTTCCTCTTGAATTATTCACTAGTAATGATCAAAACTTTCAGTACAATACCTATGTAGTCATTGTAGAAAATGAATTTATTCCTAAACTAAACTCAGAGCACACAGGATATGCTTGGTGTAGTTTCGATGCATGGCCTAAACCTTTGCATCAAGGGGTCAAAGCCAGTCTAGGCAATAAAGTAATCAGAGCAAAATTAGAATTGTTAATAGACTTATTTGAGTAAGTCGGGACCAAATGCATAGGTTCCTAGGTGTCTAGTTTCCATGCTTAACTGTGTATCAACTTTAACAGTATACCCTGCCGCAGCCATTTTTTGACAGAAGATCATATCTTCACCTAAATGGTCATTGCTCTTCGGAGTCCATCCAAATTCAAACCAGGGTTGAGGAATCTTATCTAGAATGCTGGTCTTCATTAGCATACAGCCCATACCAATGCCTTCGACTTCTACTAGATCATTTTGTGGTTCATAGGGCAAGGGCCTTTCCCAATCGCCAATCACAGGATAGGCAACACCTTTATAGGGGGGTTGTCTACGCACATAGTTGGCACAGACAATGTCTTCTTTGTGTGCTAGAAGTCTAAGTGCAGTGGTAGGCGGAAACACCATGTCGCTGTCTAGCCACAACATGTATTCAGCACCTATATTACGTGCCTCAAGAGCCAATCGTTCACGTTGTGTGAGCAGGACTGTGCTAGCATCAAAAACTACATGAGTGTCAAGGTTGTTCATAGTATTGAGTTTAACTAACTCAATAAGACATTTACTAAAGGCCGCGTGTACTGTATCTCTAGTAGGACTTAGAACTGCCAGTTTAGATTTCTTTAGGCTCCACTGGCTGGAGGCAAACACACTTTTTGTCATGCGCCGGCTACGTCTTCGCTGAGTGTTTCACCTTGGATAACTAATTCTCTAACAGAATTAATAATGTCTTGACTACGTTTGGCAGCAAGAATAAAGTCGTTAGGACTTAGTTTGCACATTTTTTCCATAGTCTCAATGCTAAGTTGATTATTGCATAAAGTCTCTAGTGCCCCTTGACGGGCTAATGCTTCAATAAAGTTTTGCTGTGCATTATCATCGTCGTCTGCCAATAACGCTCTGCAGGCATGAATGTCAAGGTCTTCCGCTAGTTCTTCTAGAATTTCAAGTTCTTTACTACCTGCTGGGCTTAGTTTTTCATGCGATTGAAGAAGTTTAATGCGTTCTAGAAATCCAATTAGAGTTTTTGGATTGGTTGTACGATCGTTCCATACAATGTTATCTAGTTCCCATCTACTAGGTCCCACAGGTGCATATTGTAAAATACTGTCTACATCTAACTTTTTCTTTTTCATGTAATCCTCATTAGACCGGATAGGTAAACGGAGTTGTCCTTCCACCAAATGTTGCTGACAAACTAATTTGAGTACCAGCAACTTTACCACCGTAACTTGCACCTAGCGTAGCACTTAATCTTACGTTAGTGCCACCGGCTGTTGGGTAGGCGGCGTTGGTGTAGGCGGTATACACTTTACCCATCGCTATCGCTGATCCTGTTGCTGGTATTAATCCCACGTCTTAGTCTCCGTGGCCAATTATTTAGTGGCCAGTTTATTTACTATCTCTCTAAGTTGAGCGATTTCTTCTTGTTGTTGCTTAATTGCTTCAACCAGCAATGGTACTAGTTTTTCATATTGAACAGTTTTGTAGTTCTCTCCTGATATACTGTTTCCATCTTTGTCTAAGTCAAATGGTGCAGGTTTTGTGGCTTCTGGTAATACCGCTTCAACTTCGTCGGCAAATAATCCAACTACCTGTTTAGTTGTATCAAAACCATGTTTACCTGCTATTTCATTTGGTTTATACAAAATACCGTTTAATGATAATACCTTTTCTACGGCATTGTCAATAGGTTTAACATCGGTTTTTAACCTACGATCCGAATAGTAAGCAGTGACTTCGCCTGTGGCAAATATGCCGCCTGCGCCTGCATCTGCGGCAGTACCAACGCTAAGACCACCGGCATTACTTAACTGCATCTTTTGTGTCATAGTCAGCGCACTACCAACTGCCACTGTCTGACTAGCACCTGTGTACCAACGAATAGTATCGCTCATCATTTGGCCAGTTCGAGCAAGAGCACTTACGTTGTACGCAGATAACCAAGAACCTGAAGCGGCACTCGAAGGATACGCCCCGTAGCCAATTGCAGGACCACCACTACTGTATTCAGTACCAAAAACTGTTAGGGCATGACCGGAACTATACAAGCCTTCTAAGATTCTAGAACCGTTAGTTGAAGAGGCAGAACCTGCTAGAATTTTTCCATTTACTCCGAGAATTTCACTGTTGTATTGTGTGCTATGACCAATACCTACAAAAGATCCTGCGTCTGTATAAATCTTTCTATTGGCTCCGTCCCAGAACATCTGGCAGTAAGTTCCTGCACCGTTGCTAGATTGAATTCTAAGCACACGTTCGCCGGCCGCTGTACCCACTTGTTCGATGTATTGCCCTAAACCGTCAATACCTGTGTAGATGTACCTACCTGTAGTACCTTCAATCCTTGCAATTTCACCTACTAGTCCTCCCTTTACATGTAATGTTGTACTTGGGCTAGTACCAACACCTACTCTTACGGTGCCGGGGTTTACTACCAGTGTAGAAGTTGTATAAACTAGTTCACCGGCCGACGTTGCATTATTACTATCGACAAAAGTTACATAATGATCAGCACTGGTAGTTCTCAATACTGTGTTAACCTGACTGGCTGTTGTTGCACTACCGGCTCCAATACCGCTTACGTTGACCCATGTAGGCGAACCGGTTCCGTTACTCTGTAGAACTTGTCCGCTCGAACCGTAAGATCCGTTAAATCCTAATCCACCAGTATCTAAGAATGTAAACAGATCAGTAGTAGCAGATGCGGCGCGTCTAGCAATTCTAAAATCCCAACCAGTACCGTCACCAATATACATCCTAGTTGTAGGATATGTATAGTCAAGTACAGCACCACCAGTACCCAATGTAACGGCAGTAACCGCAGTACCTGCAACTTTAATAGCACCTGCAACTTCTAATTTTTGCGTAGGACTTGCTTGACCAACACCTAAATTATTTGCAATGTAAACGTTACCGCCAGTTAAATTGATAGCACCCCCCGAACCGCCTAACTGGTTGGCCCTCAATGTCATTGAGTTATAACTATTAAGGTATGCTACTTGACTGTTTTCGTAGATACTAAACGAGTTAACAGCACCTGTCATATTAATAAACAATCTGTCTGCACTACCAGCACCTGCATTACTTACAGCCAGTGCATATCCACCAGAGTTAGATGCAACGCCTACCTGGCCGCCTGCAGGATTAATTGTAAATGAACTTGTAGTGTAAACTAGTTCGCCTGTTTGAGCCGCATTATTACTATCAACAAATGTAGGATAGTATGTTGCACTAGCAGGCTGAGATTGTGTTTTAACCTGAGTAGATGTAGTTGCTTCACCTGCTGTTAAACCAGTAATTGGTGTCCACTGAGGTGCAGTTGCACCTGCTGTAAGAACAAAGCCTGCTGTTCCTAAGCCTAGCATAGCAGTTGTATTGGCTGCGCTTTGATAGACTAAACTACCTGCGGCGCCACCTGTAACGTTTACTGCATATTGCATCAAAGTTGCAGTATTCAATGTCCATGTACGTGCAACACTACCGTCAAAGGTACTACCAGTTAAACCTGTTCCAGCAGTAAGAGCGTTTGCAACTTTATCTGCAATGGCTGCTCGGCCAACAAATAATGTGCTGGTACTAACCCAGGCAGGTGCTCCCACTGCGGCAGTTAAAATCTGTCCAGGTGTGCCTGTACTTAAAAATTGTGTATCATTAGCAGTAGGTTGATATAACAGAGATCCGTTACCGCCGCCAAAAACATCATCGGTGTAAATTGAACGACCAACATAAATGCTAGTTGTGTTTACATAACCTGGAGCACTTGTACCATTACTTTGTAATAGTTGGCCTGCTGTGCCCGGACCAAAGAAACTTGTTGACCCTGCGGCTGTTTGATAAGGAACCTGACCTGCTGTACCACCTGCTAGGTTAGTAGCAGTAGTAGCACTACCTGCACTTAGACCACTAATTGCTTGCCATACTGGAGAAGTTCCGTTACTAGTTAACACGAATCCATTAGTACCAATTGCTAACATAGCAGTTGTATTGGCCGCACTTTGATAGACGATACTACCTGCGGCTCCACCTGTTACGTTGTCAGCAAATCTAGCAGAATTCACAAACATACTACCAGTACTGATAAATGCGGTTGTGTTAGGACTACTTTGATATAAGAATTGTCCTGCTGAGCCGCCGGCAATGTTTGAAGCATAACCGATTAGAGCAGTTGCGGTGTTAGACCACTGAGGCGCACTGGCTCCTGCTGTTAAGAAAAATCCTTGTGTTCCTAAGTTTAAGAAAGTACTGTCACTGGCGCCGGCTTGATATACTAGAGCGCCTGCACTACCTCCTGTTATTTCATCTGCAAATCTAGCAGAGTTAACATAAATGCTACCTGTGTTTGTATAAACTGGTGCTGCCGCGCCCGCACTAACTAAAATTTGCCCTGCGGTTCCTGGTCCAAAGAAACTAGTAGCACCCACGGCTGTTTGGTACGGTACTTGGCCAGCGGTACCGTTGGCCAAATTAGTAGCAGTAGTAGCACTACCAGATGCTAATCCGCTTAACGATTGCCAAGTTGCATCATTGGTGCCCATTGTTAAGACATAGCCTGGTGTACTTGTGGTGATAAATGCTGTTACACCATTGGCTGTTTGAATTGGAATACTACCTGCAACACCACCGCGAAGATTATCTGCGACACGAGCACTATCAACATACATACTACCAGTGCTGATAAATGCTGTTGTATTGGCCGCACTTTGGTAAACAAATTGACCCGCACTACCACCTGCTAAGTTCTGTGCATATCCAAATAATGCAGTTGCCGTACTGGCCCACTGAGGTGCAGAACCAGTAGATCTTAGGAAGGTACCGGCAGCACCAATTGCTAAGAATGTAGATGCGCTAGCGCCGCTCTGATAAACGATACTACCTGCGGCACCGCCTGGTTTATTAACAGCATAACCAACTAGTAGCGAACTAGTATTAACCCATGCAGGAGCACCTACTGCGGCACTTAACAGTTGGCCGGGAGTACCTGTGCTTAAGAATTGAGTATTATCAGGACTTGCTTGGTAAACAATTGCGCCGCTACCACCACCGATGAGGTCATCTGCATAGAAGGCTCTATTAACATACATACTTCCGGTGCTAGTCCAAATTGGTGCGCCGCCAAAGTTGGCTTGAAGGAATTGCCCTGTGCTACCTGTGCTTAGGTAAGCGGTTAGGCCTGGAGCACTTTGATAAACTAGTGTGCCTGCCGCACCTCCTGACAAGTTAGTAGCAGTGGTAATTGTACCGTTAATAACAGCGTTAACGCCTCCCTGGACATTTAAGGCGCCTTGAATCCAAACGTTTCCGCCAAAACCTGCGCCACCAAGAACTGTTAGATCACCTGTACTGGTATTTCCAGAATTGTTTGTGCCTCCGCTAAGACGAATAGCACCTGTTCTGAATGTACCGTAGGTTCCGGTACTAAAATCATAAGTCTGAGCGCCGCCAACATAAGTCACACCTCCCATGTACCAGCGTAGTTCGTCAGAGGAGTTATGCCATATCAGTGCGCCATGTTCGTCACCTACTACAGGATTGTAGTGGTGATAAATGTGTCCAATGTCTTTGCCGTCATCAAAAGTCCAGGCGCCACCTGCTGGTGCTCCTGCCGGATAGTGTAAATCAATAAAGTTGTCAGTATAAACCGTATTTGTAGAAAAGACGTTAGTAGAAGTACCATTGAATATAGTATTTCCGTTAAAAGTACTGTCGCCGTTTACAGTCATCCCCTTGCCAAACCATCCGGCGCCGGCAACATATAATGCCGCATTAGTACCAGTAGCATCGGCTGCGCTATTAATTTGAAGTTTACCTGTTAGGGTAGTTGCTCCACCAACACCAAAATCGTTGGCAAAATAACTATCTCCAGTAACACCAAGGCCCCCACCAGTGACAACTAAACTTTGTCCGCTGGCCGCACTGGCACTACCTGTACCGCTTTGTGCCTGAACCTGTGTTACATAAACAGGAGCACTTGCACCTGCTGTTAACAATGATTTTTGTGTACCACTTAGCGATACAAACGCAGTAGTGTTTGCATTTGACTGATAAACAATTGCGCCTGTTGTGCCACCTTGAACATTGTCTGTAAAGTTTGCACGGTTAACATATAGAGTTGTAGTTCCTGCCCAGGTTGGTGAACCTGTGCCACCGCTTAATAATACTTGTCCAACAGTACCTGCACTACTAAAGTTAGTAATGCCAGGAGCACTTTGATACGGAATTGCGCCTGCAACACCTGCGGCTAAGTTAGATGCTGTAGTAATGCTGCCAAAGATATTGGCGGCGGATACTGTACCACCGACGTTCAGATCACCGCCAATGTATGCATTGAGCCAAACACCGAGGCCACCTACAACTTGTAGGGCTCCGGAGTTAGTGCTAGATGAGTTTGTTTTAGCATTAATTAACAATGTCTTCTCAACCCATGCACCACCAAGAGTATAGAAAGAGTTGCTAGCCGCTGTTACAACACTAGCATTGGTATTGTTTGCTCCTAAAATTCCGCCAACCCCAAGGTCGCTAGCAAAATGGCTGTTTCCAGATACGCCAAGGCCTCCGTTAGTAATAGTAACTGACTGAGATCCAACTGCGGTGCTATCGGCGGTGCCGCCACTAAATGTTCCTGTAGTTGACCAGACAGGTGCATTGTTAAAATATCTTAGATTGTTACCATTAGTACCACCTGCTAAAAATATTGTAGTGTTTGCCGCACTTTGATATGGTAGGCTTCCTGCAGAACCACCAGTTAAATCATCTGCGTAGACTGCACTATTAACGTAGATATTAGAAGTAGTGACATATTCAGGAACTCCTGGTCGACTCATTAACAGCGAACCTGCTGTTCCTGTGCTAATATAAACTGGAGTGAGTCCTTGACTTACTAAAATTGCACCAACTGTAGTTGTACTTACAAATTGTGGTCCATTTGGCTTGCTTACAAGAACACCACCTTCTGTTCCTGTACTAATAAATGTAGGAGCACTTGTTCCTCGACTGACTAAAAGTTGTCCGGGGGTGCCTGCGGCTACAAAAGCCGTGGCATTAGTTGCACTTTGATAAGGAATTCGGCCGGCACCACCGCCGCTAAGATTAACGGCATATTGCATTAATGTGGCTGTGTTGACCCAGATTGTACCTGTGGTATTTTGGAACGTTACAAAAGTACCTGTTCCAAAATTTAGAGTATTAATGTTGCCTAAGTTGGTACCGTTGTATAATAAAGTAACTGCTGTACCGGTAGTAACTGGGAACCCGTTGACAAAAAAGTTTGTAGCAGTAACAACACCGCCCACAAACATACTTCCAGCCACACCTACACCACCGCTAACCTGTAGTGCTCCGGTAGTTGGAGAAACTACCTGTGTTGTTGTTGTAATAAAAAATCTGCCAAATTGGTCAAAGTAAGATCTATAGTTAGGAGTTCCACTATAAAAATTAATATTGCCACTTGGACCTCCATAAATGTTTACATCACTATGGTAAGTACTACCACTTATACCGATACTTAAATTGTTTCCAGTATCTTTGGCAATAACTGGTCGAACATAATTTCCGTCTGTGGCAACAATTTGCCAATTGTTCATTGGCAATGCCATGACAACATTTTGTGTTGTATCTACAATTGCAGAGACTGTGGCTGTTTGAACAATACCTCTGAAGGTAATTTTGCTACCAGTGGCTGTGTTATTGTAATTTGTACCTAGAACTGTATTGTCGTTTACATATAAGTTTTGACCAATACCAACACCACCGACTACAACTAATGCACCCGTTTGTGTTGATGTTGCCGCTGTACTTCCTGCTAGGGTAAGAGTATTTTGGAAGACAGGCCCGGATGTAGAAGCACCCTGGGAAACTAATACCTGTCCTGCTGTACCCGGACCAGCAAAATTTGTAACACCTACTGCTGATTGATAGGGAATTTGTCCTGCTGTGCCGTTGGCAATGTTAGTAGCGGAAGTAATAACACCAGTTACACTGGCATTAATTGTGCCTGCTACGTTAACGTTTCCGCCGACCCATAAGTCTTTTGCAATACCTGCGCCGCCTGCTAACTGCACGGCTCCGGTAATTGTTGATACTGCATTAGCAGTTGAAATAAATGTGGCTGTTTGTACAACCACAAGGCCGTTTTTGACCCTGAAATCTAGATTAGATGCCATTAGTTTCCCTTTCCACCAATAGGCTGGTTAAATTGTATTGTATATTTATGTTGGAAATAAGAATAGGGCGATACGCCCTATTCTTTTGAGATAGTAAACAATTAAATCGTAATTGTTGTTCTACTGACTTTGATGGTCATATTTGTAGGAGTATAGTTAGCAGTAAACTTCAACGTAATAGTACTTCCTACTAGAGTTGCATCAAAACTTCCTAATTCACCCGTGTTTGTTGCTACGGCATATTCTGTAATGTAAACATTGGTGCCATCGTGGAATAATAGTAATTCTTGAACGTGTACCTTTGTGACATCAACAATTTGTACAAGATACTTAGCAGTTCTATAAGCAGTTGCACTGAATGTATCTAGGCTGATCTGTGCATTTGATGTAATAAATCCGCTAGTATAACTTGATAACAGAGTGTTGTTATGATAAAGAGCCGCTACAACAGTCTGAGTACTTACAGATCCAATAGTTACGTCTTCGCCTACAACCACACTCTTAGCAATACCTACGCCACCTGCAACAACTAATGCACCTGAATTAATGGCATTAGAGTCAGTTGCATTAGTGATCGATGTAATACCACTAATATTTGTTGTGCCTAACTGTGTTGTACCTGTAGCAGTGAACAGTCCAGTAACTTGTAAATTGCCACCAAATGTACCGTTACCTGTTACTGACAGATTAGTTGCAGTTAGAGATGTGATGGTAACCGATGATGGTAATGTAGCATTGCTTGTAACCACAAGGTTAGTTGCAGTAATAGTGCCACCTGCACCGGTAATCATATCACCAATTGTTGTTCGGCCTGTCACGTTTAGTGTGCCGCCGACTGTTTCGTTGCCAATAACTGTTAGTGCTGTAACTGTTGTTATTGTAGCAGTTAGCAGACCTAGGGTTGTTCGACCAGTAACATCTAATGTTCCGCCTACTGTTTCATTACCAAGAATTCTTGATGTTGTAGCAGTGAATATTGTTGCTGTTACAAGACCAAATGTGCTATAACCTGTAACTGTTAGATTACCTGTAACACTTTCATTACCGGTGACTGTTAAGTTTGTAACAGTAGTATCAGTAGCACGTAATAGACCTAGCGTACTATAACCAGTAACTGTTAATGTTCCTGTGACGCTTTCGTTGCCAGTAACTACTAGATTGGTAACGGTAGTGTCGGTTGCACGTAATAGACCTAGTGTACTATACCCAGTAACTGTCAATGTGCCGGTGACATCTTCGTTGCCTGTTACTGTTAGGTTAGTGACAGTTGAATTTGTAGCACGTAATAAACCTAATTGGCTATAACCGGTAACAGTTAATGTGCCCGTAACACTCTCGTTACCGGTAACTGTTAGGTTTGTAACAGTGGTATCAGTGGCACGTAGAAGTCCTAATTGAGTATAACCAGTTACATTTAATGTACCACCAACTGTTTCATTACCGATAATATTGGAACTGGTTGCTGTAAAGACTGTGGCAGTTAAAAGTCCTAATTGAGCATAACCAGTAACTCTTAAACTTCCACCAATAGTAGCACTATCGGAAACAGTTAGTCCTGTTCCAGTTCCTTCTACAATTACATAATCAAATGTACCTGTTGTACCAGTTAACTCGTTAAGACCTATTCCTTTTAAGAATAGGCTTCCTTGAATATTAACGTCGCCGCCGACCCATAAGTCGTTGTTAATTGCCGCACCACCTCTTACCTGTAGGGCTCCGGTGTTGTTATTAAATCCTGTTGCATTTGCTGTGTTTGAAGCAACAATATTTGTTGCTGTAAAGATAGTTCCATTAAATCTTAGTCCGGCATTGAATACCGTTTGACCTGGATTACTTTGATAAGGAATCTGATCTTTTAGACCACCTGCAATATTACTAGATGTAGTTGCACTACCAGCAGTAAGGCCTGTTGGAACGCTCCATGCTGGGTTACCACCAGATACAACTAGAATCTCACCGTTATTACCAATTGGTAAAAATGCTGTGGTGTTAGGATTAGTTTGATAAGGCAGGCTTCCTGCGGCGCCACCTTCTAGACTTGTTGTGGTGTTTGCATAGTCAATTCTACCAACTAGTCGTTGTGTAGTTGCATTAAATGTAACTGGAGTATTCTGTAGTGTGCCATCGGCCATTGTATAAACAATGCCACTGGCTGTTGTCAAGTTTGCGGCTCTAAGTGTTTCTCCGCGAACTACTGCGCCAGACCAAACATTGCCTGCAACTCCAACACCACCTAGTGTTTGTAATGAACCTGTGATTGTACTAGTTGCGTTTGTAGTATCTTCTAACCTAATGCCGCCTGTTTTAAATACGCCGTAGGTAGTTCCGGTAAAAGTTCCGCCTACTTCATCGCCGTCAGCATACCATTCTAGATACCCAGTGTCGTTGGCTAGCCCTAAGAATGCATTTTTGTCAGTAGTTTTATAGTAATGGAATACTAAACCAATGTCTTTCCCGTCATCTGTAGTCCATGTGTGATTAGAAGGATTTCCAGATACAGGAATGTGTAGGTTTAGTAAATTATCTGTGATAACAGTATTTGTCGAGTAAACGTATGTTGCTGTTCCGCTGAAAACAACATCGTTCTTGAATAGTGCAGGACCCTCAACTGTTAAATCTTTAGTTATGTACGCACCGCCTGCGACATATAAAGCATTTGCTGTATTGGTTGCAGTATTAGATGCGGTGCTGGCAACAATTAAATTATCGCCAATATATGTGCCGCCGACTACTTTTAATGCGCCGCTGCCGCCGCCCGCTACCGCCGCAGTTGTTGCAGAATTAAGCAGAGTATCTCCTGCAACAGTTAAGGTACCCCCTAAATTAGTTGCACCAGTACCAACTGTTAAAGTATTTGTTCCTGTGACAAACAGAGCACCACTAAATGTGTTTACTGCTCCGTTGAATAAACTGTTTCCGTCAACTCTTAATGTGTTTAGAAGTTCTGTAGAACCTGTTGCGGTGAAGAGACCGCCGACTCTAGCGTTTCCAATAATGTTTGCGCTAGTTGCTGTAAAACTTGTTGCTGTTAGTAGACCTAAGGTACTGTAGCCAGCGACCGTTAATTGTCCAAGTAAACTAGTATCGCCCCAGACGGTTGCTGTTGTGGCTACTACTAAATTTTTAGCAATGGCAACACCACCATTAACTTGTAACGTACCAGTTTGACCGGTAGATGAAGTTACTATACTTGTGCCTTCAATCAGCGCACCGGCTTTGACTACGAAGTCTTTAGTGATCGATGTTAGTGCCATTTCCTTTTATTCCTAATTAAACCCTCATTGTAGTCCTAAAAATTTTCAAAGTCCTTGGTGCAGTATCGCTGGCTGTGAAATACAGTCTAACCATGTTATCACCTTGAACATCGGCTTGAAAATCTCCTAAATCGTCATCTGAAACTAAAATAGCATACTCAGTTGCATAAACATTTTGATCATTGTCTACTAACAACAAAATTTCAATTGTTTCAAACCTTGCACCTGAGCCACTTCCTTCAGTTATCTGTATTAGGTATTTTGCTGATCTAAAATCATTCACAGAATACATATCTACAACAACGCTACTTGTAGTATTTACCAAAACTTGCCCGGAATCCAAAATGGCATCGGCAATCTGTACGCTTTCTGCATTTATGCGACCGCCTACACCAACACCCCCTGTTACTACTACAGCGCCGGTACTACTTGATGTACTATTTGTGGGGTTTGTAAAATATACGACATGATTAGTACTACTACCTCTACCTGTTACTGTTTGTAATGTAGAGGTGTTTGAAATAATAAGTGTAGTTGCTGTACTTAATCCCGTGATTGTTGACAAAACTCTAATATCATCACCGCCTAAGAATGATTCAATCAAAGTAGTTGTTGTAATAACTGGAACACCTGCACTATAAATTGTTCCTCCTAACCAAAGGTCGCCACCTGCACTGATACCGCCTGCTACAACTAGTGCTCCTGTACCTACACTTGTTGCGCTAGTTGTTCCGGTAATCCTAACAGTATTAGTTGCGGTAAGGTTTGCTAATGTTAGTGTTTCTAATTGTGTTGTTGCAGAAATCTTAACCCAAGCAGATCCAGTCCACTGATAGGTGGTTGTTCCTATTGTATATTTGTCTCCAACTGTTGGATTTTGTGGAAAAATTGTTGCCATTCTTTAAATTCCTGTAAATTGTATCCAAGTTTTTGTGCCATTATCGTCTATATATTGGAAAGTTGCCCCTAAACTAGGATCAATCCAGAAATCTCCTAATCTTGCACCTGCCGGGGGTGTTCCGATAGACAGAGATGTTCTAGGGGTATACAATAAATTATTTTCTAAGGCAATACCGTCTTGACTATGAATGTGAGGCACAGTCATTGTACTGCTGGTGCTTTCGTAGTAGAATACTGAGTCTTCTACTAAAGGAGCATATGAATTTGTTCCTGTACTTAAAATAACATGATATGTTGTTTGTGTAGCAGTATTGATAAAAGCATTATTTGCATAGGTAGAAGTTGTAACTTCAAGATTTGCCGCATTGGTAAATGTAGCAGTAGTGCCATCTGAAACTAGAACACTATTTGCAGGGCCAATCTTAATAAATGCAGTTGTACCTGTATTGGTTTGATAAGGGATACTACCTAATTCACCACCTGCTAGATTAGTTGAGGTTGTTGCAAGACCAATAAAATTATTTGCAAATGCATTTAAAAACTTAGCGTCTTTTGGTATAGATAGACCAATTGACATTGCGTCAATTGATCCCGGAGAACTAGGTTGAATCTGAATACTTCCGCCTAGTGCTGGTTTAATAGATACATTTGCGGCATTTGGACTTATTTCAACTAAAGAACTGCCAAGCATATTGACAGCACCGTTAAGATTTGTAGTACCCGCAACAGTTAAATCGCCTAACAGAGTGGCTGTACTACCGATGTTGACTGTAGTTCCAATGTTAAGATTACGACCAATTCCAACACCGCCGGTGACCGTTAGAGCACCAGTGGCAGTATTATTAGAATCATTTCCGTTAGTAACAGATGCTTGTACAAATGTTGCTATAGTTGCGGTAAGAATTGTAGCAGTTACCTGTTGTAATACAGACTGTCCTCCTACATATAAATCTTTGGCAATACCAACTCCGCCACTAACAATTAATACGCCTGTTGTTGTACTAATTGCAGTATCTGTTCCAACTACTCTCAAAATAGTAATTGTAGCGGTAGTTGCTGTAAATTCGTTTAGTGTTAATTTTTGTAAAGTTGTATTCCCGCCAACAAATAAATCTTGGCTAATACCAACACCGCCTTCAACGGTAAGAGCACCAGTGTTAGTGCTAGTTGTAGCAGTACCGCCAGATACAACAATTCTACTTGTTCCTGTTCCGATCAAATTAATATTCTGATTAGACAGATTACTGTACATCTGTCCACTAGAGAATTGAATGTTACCTAGGCTACTGGCGTAAGTGGTCACTAATTTTTCATCAGTAATCAGTGTAAAACCTGTACTGGTGCTGGGCGTTGGTGGTAGTTGAGGTTGCGCTCCTTTAAGGTCAATGAATTGACCACTGCCTCCTCTTCTTAACGTTGATCCACTTATTAATCCTGGCATTATATCTTCCTAAATTAAGCGTTAGCAGTCTGTAGAATACTTAGAGTAAGTTGTAATGTTCCTGTGGTATCAGCATAGGCCCTAATACTATCTAATTCTTCAACAATCATTTTTCCCGACAACGGTGTTCCGGCGTCGTTTGGGGGAATAGCAAAATCTTTTACTAATATGCTAGGAGTATTTCCGGGCTGTCCACCAAACCCTTGGGCATCTGGAAGAATAGTTTTATATCTATAGTGCTCGAAAGTTACATTAGATGTTCCTGTTGAAATATTAGCAACTTGTGCCATTAAGACAATTGCTGTAACTCCAATAGGAGCGGTATAAACAGCGGTACCAGTATTTGTAGTAAGTATCGCTGTTTTTGTTAAGAATTTGTTTAATGGTAACTGTGCCATTTTGTGTCCCTATTATGAAATTGCTAAAATAAATGGTGTCATATTTGCATACAACGATTGAACGAATGTTCGTCCGCTTAGAACACCAGTTGCCTGGCTAATAACCAGTCCTGGGCCAATACGGAAATCACCGTTTTGGTCAGTTGAAGTAAAGTAGACCTTACCACTATTTAACTGAACTGTTTCTTTAACTTGTACAGGATCTGCAACGCCTCGTTGAGGTAATGCTCCGTAGTTTGTACCTGCACCCACGTATTCAAATAAGTAGCCAGAAGCACTAATGTAACTACGTTGATAGAAGTTTACAATAGATCCGTCGGGGAATAAATCAGGTCGATTTACCGCTTCACCTAGTTCGACAATGTGGTAGGTGCCTTGACGTCCCCAATAACTTAGACCGCTGTTAACGCTGTTATAATTACCACCTGTTTGTAGATCATAGATAATCTGTTGTAAGATTAACTTAACATCGCGAATACATTTGGTGTTATTATAGTCTCCTAAACTTGCAGCAAATCTCTGTGTCACATAAGCATTTACTTCGTCTGCTAAGAAGTCAATGTTTGCCTGGATTAGTGTAACGGCGCTACCAGCACCTTCTGCTACTGTACCTGTTTTTACAATTGCATTAGCAGGTACTACTGCCTTAGCGGCTGTGATATTTGGTGCACCAATAATTGCAGTCATCTGACTAAATCTCAAATCAATGAATGCTTGAGCACTAGATCCTCCTACAACACTACCAATCTTAACTTGTGTTGAAGTATTACCTGCGGTGGGTGTTGCAGAAACATTAGCAATAACTTTGTCAACTACAGCATTGAGATGATTAATAGCACTAATGTGTGCAGAAATCTGACTTGTACTTGGTCCCATAAAGTTTGGATCACTGTTTGAACTTAGAATGTTCTTATCTACTTTGTAGGGATTAGTTGCCACCGTGCTGGTTAGTACAGTATAATAACTGTTTCCACAGAAGTACAATGTAAAATAATTTGGGTTAGTAGGATCTCCGCCGCCGCTGGTCAACGCTGTGCTTAGTGTGATAGAATCAAAGTTAACATCGGCAACAGTTGTTCCTGTGGCTACATACCAAACACCGTTATCGTCATACTGACGACCAAATTGATCTCTTATGTAAACTGTGTTACCAATATAAACATCTGTGGTACTAATTCCTGTTAGGTCGATAGTACCAGTGTTTAATATAGCCGCACTAGGAGTTGCATTTAAGAATCCTGGGAAGTTCTGTTCATTAACATGTCCTTTTGGAGGAACAATTTCCATAACCTGACCAATGTGAGGTCTTTCCTCAACATCTGGAACAAAGATAGCAACCTTTCCAGCATTAGGCCAGAAGCCTTCTGGATAGAATTGATCTAGGTATGGCAGAGCATTACCGTTGGCATCAATACCTTGTGGGCTAAACGGATACGCTCTAAATATTGGATTAAAGACCGTGCCGCTAAATGAACGCTTACCGTAGCCTTTTGCTAGTAATGAGATATCACCGAAGTTACAGTTAGAGTTGGTAATAGAAGCAATACCGCCATTGTTACAGATAACTCCAATGCTACAGAAAATCGTAAACACAGAAACTAACTGTGCGTAACCGTTGTTGGTAATCTTCATACCAATACCGCCTTGGTTCAACTGCGTAAACGCATCAAACACAAACGATTGAATAGGTGAACGATCGCTAATAACAGCACCGTCAATCAGTGTACCGCCCATAGAACCAATTGGATCAACCCTGCGTTGATCCCAGGTCTTTTCGTTTCCTGTAAATTCAAGACTCTTTTCTCTAACTTGAGGGTCTTGTAGAGGGAAGATGAAGGTTTCTCCGAAGTATAAAGTAGAGTTGATACCAAATCCAACGGTAGGAGTATCAAGCCCTACCCTAAACACACCTGGTGAAATTTCATCTAAGGCAGTAACTTTAGGTGCAATCTTAACATCGTCTGGGTGGATGCCAGTAATACTGAATAGGCCGCCTCCTGCATAGATTGGTGGTGCGGCTGTCGGACCTTGTTCAATTATCTTAGTAATGATACCAAAGTTTCTTGCTACAGCCTCTTGAGGCATGTAATCTTCACCGTATTGATAAAAAGGATTAATTACCTGTGTTGCCACTGTACTGGTAACGGTTGCTACTGGCGTATTAGCAATTACTTTTAGTGCAATATCTCTTGCATAGTTAATTGCCGCAGTGGTTGTGCTGACCTGACCTGCAACATAATTAAATCCTTGATTCCAATAACTCACACCTGCTTCGATACTCTTTTGATTTCCGCCTAATAAAATATCTTGGCTTACCGCATCGATAATTAAACCGGTATCTCGATAGCATAGATCTTGATCATATTCAAAACTGTTTGGATTATAAGTTCTGTTGATATATGTTACTACTTCTGCTGCCAAGAAATCTTTGTTATATTTTAGAATATTGAAAGCATTTCTAGCAGTAGCACTACCGCTTTCTACTAGACTAATTGGTTTAAGTTCTCCGGCAACGCTAGGACCATTTTGAATAATATTAGTTAATGTACTAATGATAGTCGCCACAGTCGTAGCATCTTGTGAACTACCTAGTTCTATTCCAAGTATAGGTTTGACTTTAGTCTGAAGAGGATAATAAGTTTCTCCAGTGATTAGTTTAGCGGCTACAGTTGCCATAAAACCAAATGCATCTACGGTGGCTGCTACTTCTCCAGGAATAACTGTCGAATTAGAAGCAGCCGCATAATAGCATAGACCGCTTTGAATACTTTGTCTATTTCCGCCGTACAATAAGTCAAACACAATACTTTGTGTAATATAACCTACGTCACGTTTGCATTTTTCCCTGTCGTAATCAATAGCATTGGCACGATTTACGTAAGCCACTGTTTCTGCTTGAATGTAGGTTCTATTGGCTTCAATAATCTTTGCAGCCTTAAGTCTATTAGCATCTCCGCTGATTGTCAGACTAATTGGAGCAGGAACGGCAGCAACACTAGGACCATTTTGAATAATATCTGTAATGATATCAATCTTTTGATCTAGCAATGCCTGTTCACTAGCAGTGGCCGCTGGTAAACTAATGTCTTGTTGATAGGTATATTGATAGTTCGTACTAGTTTGATTTAAAATAATTCTTTGAACTAGTGTGCTGATAAAATTAAATGCATCAATAGTTTGTGGAATCTCATTTGGAATTGCTGTTGCAGTTACACTGAAATCATAATAGTAAACACCGCTCTGTACAGCCTGTTTGTTTCCGCCGTGTAGCAAATCAAAACTTACACTATCAACCATATATCCTACATCACGTGAACACTTGGCCTGATCATAAGTGAAACTTGCGCCATAGTTTTGGTTGATATAGGCAATAATTTCTGCTTGAATAAATGCTCTGTTTGCGTTTAATAACGCAAATGCCCACTTAACATTTTGAGAACTTGTTTGTGCTAGGCTAATTGGAGTCTTATCTTCATCATCTACAACAGAAGGACCGTTGGTGATGATGTTAAGAATTTTATCTACTTTGGCACCAATAGCATCTGATTCAGATTGAGACGCCCAAGGTAAATTAGTTACCTGTGTTTGAGCATTGCCTGTACTCTTTTGTACGGCTTCACCTTTAACAATTTGTCCAGCAATCTTCTTCAAATGCCTATATGCCGCAGAAGTTTGAGGTATTTCATTTGGAATCGCTGTTGTTCCATTGAAGTTGTAGTAGTAAACACCACTCTGAACGCTCTGACGGTTACCGCTGTGTAGCAAGTCAAATATCACACTATCAATAATGTAGCCTAGATCTCTACGACATTTAGTTTGGTCATAGACAAAGCCGGGATTACTAGAATTAATGTAATTAATGGTATTTGAAATTAGTGTTGACTTAGCACCTAAGATTGCATTGTATGCGGCAACTGTTACAGTACCTGTACTAGCAACACCGTTAGGTACAATTATGTCAGTTACTCCGGTAGTTCCTGTATTGATAATATTAACAATAGTATCAAACAAACTATTTGTAATTGTTGAAACTGTAGGGGTTAACGAAGCAATTTCAGTTTTTAGATAGTTGATAGCATTAGTTGTTGTAGTGACTTCAGTGTTAATGTTACCGGTATATCCGGATTGATTCCAGTATTGTAGACCAGCAAATGTACTTTGGCTGTCGCTGATAGTTGGATATAATAAATCAAATGCCACAGCATCAACAATTAAACCAGTATCACGACTACACTTAGCCTGATCGTAGACAAATGTTGACAATGAGTTAACGTATGCTACTGCTTCTGCTTGTAGATAAGACCTGTTTGCCTGCAATAAATCGTAGGCACGGACTATGTTTGTTGCTGTGCTAGCCTCAACTGAATTTGGTTCAATAATATCAGTAACACCGTCGGTGCCGTTTGTTAAGATATTAGTAATGATACTAAAATCTGTTCCTACTAGAGCGGCTTCTGCGGCAGTGGCCGCTGGTAACAATGTATTTTGAGATACAATGACTTGATATCTTACTCCACTGGTATCATTTGTAACAATCTTTTGTGCAAGAGATCTTACATAATTAATAGCATCAGTAGTTCTTAATACTTCATCTAAAATATTTCCAGTGTATCCGTCTTGATTCCAATATTGCAGACCAGCAAAAGTACTCTGACTATTATCGGTTGTTGGATATAACATGTCAAGAGTGATTGCGTCAACAATTAAACCACTGTCTCTAAAACATTTAGATTCATCAAATTTAAATTTGTTGTAGTCGACGTATGATGCAACTTCTTCTGCTAGATAGTCGATGTTATCTAACAATAAATTAGCAGTATTTCTTACGCTTGGTAGCATACTGATTGCACCACCATTTGGTACAATTAAATCTGTCCATCCTTCTGTTCTACCATTTAAGATAGTAAGAATATTTCCAAATTCTGATTTGATTGTTGCAATTTCATTTTCTGTTGCAATGTTAGTGCGGGTGATCTGAGGAGCATCTGAATATCTAAAGGTACCTAATGCTTCGTCATCGGCGGCAGTAATGCTCTTAGCAACTTTGACTGTAAGGTCTCTTAGATAAGTCATTGCGGCAATTGTTGGCCCCAATTGTTCTTTGATAGCACCTGTATATCCGCCTCTGTTAAAATACTGTAGACCAGCAAAGACTGCCTGGCTATTAGTATCAGTTGGGAACAATAAGTCTCCTGCAACACTATCAATAATAACTTTGGTATCTCTCTTACACTTAATTGAATTGTAAGGAAGAGGTTTAGGAGGGTCACATAAAACATAGTTAATATAATCAAGAACGCTTTCTTGAATAAATGTTCTGTTTGCCTGCATTAAAACTTCAGCACTGACAAAGGCTGCATCTGGACCTTGACCTGCATATATTTCAGGTGCGGCGCTCGGACCATTAGCAATGATAGTTGTAGTAGCGTTTAAAAGATTTTCTATAGAATCAAGAGTAATAGCACCACCGGTTAGTGCTGTGTTAATCACCTGATCGTTTACAGGAATATTCACAGGAGGTGTTAGTACTGGGCAAGTTTCATTTTGAACAATCTTCTTAGCCAATTCTCCAATATAATCAATAGCACCAATTGTTTGGCTTTCTTGACCAGCAATAACACTAGTTACACCAACGTAATAACTTAGACCGCTTTCAACACTCTTTTGATTTCCACCAAAGGCCATATCATAGGCCATGTTTTCAACTATAATACCTGCGTCACGGTAGCACTTCTGTCTGTTGTATTCAAAATTATTCATTGTTTGATCTAAGAAAGCAATAACTTCTGCTTTGATAAATGGAATATTTTCAATTAACAATGAATATGCATTTAGAACACCTGTGGCAGTATTTTGTGTAATGCCAATAGGAGTCAATTCTCCCGCAACACTAGGACCATTACGTAGAATATTTGTAATGATATCTAAATTATTTTGTAAAATTTCAACTTCAAAGTCTGCACCAGATTGAGGATTTAAAATTTGTTTTTCATTATTCTGGAACGGGCTTAGAATTGGATCGCTGGTTACAATGTTAGGAATAATGCTCTTAATAAAATTGTAGGCTGCTGTGGTAGCAGGAATTTCATTTGTTGCATCCAATGTATTAACATCGCCATAACTGTAATAGTAAACACCACTCTTAATACTTTGTAAGTTACCACCATGTAGCATATCATAGGCCACACTCTTAGTGATGTATTCTACATCTCGACGGCACTTGGTTTGATCGTAACCAGATGCTAGTTCAGAGTTAATATAAGCGATAACTTCTGCACGAATAAAGTTTCTATTTGCTTCTAAAATAGCGGCAGCGTTTCTCACATTTTCATCGCTGGCTTCGTCTAGACTGATTGGTCTTGGTTCTGCAGCCACTCCAGGACCATTATTGATTATGCTAACAATGTAATCAATATTTTTTTGAGCCAAAAGCACTTCAACAATAGTACCAGGTGCGGGTCCTAGATCTTGTGTTACTGATCCTTGGAATGTACTTGGCACAGAAATACCTTGAATTACGTAATAGAGCAGGTCTTTAATTTTATTATAGGCCGCTGTTGTCTGTGGAATTTCTCCAGGTATAGCAGTACTTGAACTATCAAAACTATAATAATAAACACCACTCTGTACAGCCTGTTTGTTTCCTCCATGTAGCAAGTCAAAACTTACGCTGTCAACCATGTAGTCAACGTCGCGAGCACATTTTTCTTGATCGTATTGGAATCCAGGAGGATAGGTTGCATCAATATAAGCAATGGTCTCTGCTTGGATGAATGCTCTGTTAGCATAGATCAAGTCTGCGGCTTTTTGTGTTTCAACATCAGTTGTTTTAGTTAAACTAATAGGAGTCTTAGCACCGGCTGCACCTGGACCACCGCTGATAATTCCTGTGATAATATCTATCTTTCCCTGTGCCAGAGCGGCTTGACCTGAATCAGCCGCTGGAAGATTCTGCACTTGAGGCACAGTATTTTGATAATTTGTAACGGTAGTACCTGCGATAATATCAGGAATAATAGATCTAATGTGATTCCAGGCCGCAGTTGTCTGTGGAATTTCTCCAGGAATCTCGCTTGAAGATCCGTTATATCCGTAATAGTAAACACCGCTTTGAATACTTTGACGATTGCCCCCATAGAGTAAGTCAAAACTTACGCTGTCAATAATATAACCAACGTCTCTATAGCAGGTTGCAGTATTATAAGAGAACCCAGGAGTCTTAGTTGCTTCAACATAAGCCACGGCTTCATCTTGTAGGTATGTTTTGTTAGCCTGTAGTAGTTTATAGGCATTCCATACTCTAGCATTTGTGCTAGTTGTGATACCGTTTGGAACAATTTGATCTGTAATTCCTTCAACACCGTTGATTAGAATATCAGTGATGATGTCAAATTTTGCGCCTAGTGTAGCACCTTCAGTAGTTGAACCACTGTCTCCAGTAATTTGACTACCAACATGATAACGTTGACCAGAAGTATCATTAACAACTACCTTCTGAGAAATTTGTTTAATCCAGTTAATTGCATTAGTTGTAGTTGTTTCTTCGCCAGCAATTTGTGTTGGACTAGAAGTTTGACTCCAATATTGCAGACCAGCAAAAGTACTTTGACTAGAAGTTGAGAATAAAATATCTTGTACCACTGCATCAACAATTAATCCAGTGTCTCTAAAACACTTGTCCTGATCATATTCAAATCCCTGTGTCTTAGTTGCTTCAACATAGGCAATGGCTTCTGCCTTGAGGTATGCTTTATTAGCCTGTAATAGGTTATAAGCATTAACAACGTCTGTGCTTGTGCTTGCAGAAACACTATTTGGTACAATAATATCTGTAACACCAGCAGTTCCACCAGTTAGTATATCTGTAATGACTGTAAAGTCATCGGCAATAGCAGATGCTTCAACTCCAGTTCCTGGATTATCTAAATCAAGAACTTGTGCTACAGCAGTTTGATATCTTGTTCCGCTGGTGTCATTGACAACAATTTTTTGTGCTAGAGATTTTACATAGTTAATGGCCGCAGTGGTTGTAGTTAGTTCTCCACCAATACTACCGGTATAGCCGCCTTGGTTCCAATACTGTAGACCAGCAAAAGTACTTTGACTGTTTCCAATAAATGCAAGATCAAGTGCCAGCGCATCAACAATTAACCCAGTATCTCGACTACACTTAGTTTGATCATAAGTAAAATCTGGTACAAGATTATTTGTTTCAATGTAGTCGATTACTGAATCTTGTATTGCAGGAATAGCATCTATGATTGCTGTATAGGCAGCATTAATATCTACGTCAACAGATGGTAGATCGTTGACAATGACTTGATCAGTAACTCCGGTTGTACCTGTGTTTAAAATTCCTAATATTGTATCAAAATTAGTATTAACTATACCTTCTGGAACTAGGCCGCCTGTGTTAAATGCTTCTGCTGCCACTAGGCTTTTTAGGTAAGTAATTGCTTGAATTGTTGCTGTAATTTCTGTAGGAATCTGTCCAGTATAACCTTCTTGATTCCAATATTGAATACCGGCAAAGGTGCTATCACTGGTGCTATCATACAACATGTCTTGTGCAATAGCGGCAATGATAAGACCAGTATCTCGTTGACACTTGATCTTGTTGTAACTAAATGAACCACTATTAAATGTTGCATCAACCCAGGCCACTGTTTGGCTTTGAATAAACGGTTTATTAGCCAGCAGTAAAGTTCTTGCATTAAAGAATCCCGGATTCTGTTGTCCAGCATTGATACTGTGTCCTAACCTAATATCCCCGCTTTGAGCAGAAACAATGATACTGGCGGTATTTGCTGGCCAAGAACCTATGCCCACAGCCTCCGGAACCTGAACCGTTTGATTAGGACGGAACATAGTACCGTCACGTAGCCAAGGACCGCTTTGGTTAGTACAGTTCTGAATATATGGAGACTGGAATAAGTCAATACGGTTGTCACCGGTTAGCGGAGGGAATGCCGTAGCATAAGCACCTCTGTTAAATCTTTCGTCATACTGACCTTCTAAACGACCACTACGTCCATTTAAGAAAGTCATGTAGTTTAAATAGCATCCACTGTCACAGTGGAATAAGTCTTGAGTCTTGTTAATAGGCTCAATAAATGTTGTACGAATATCACTACCTCTTACAGAAGTATACGGTTTCATTCGTAGAGGGTTGTCTTCTAAATATCGACCAGCACTGACTAGAATTTGTGTTCCTGGTTGATAATATGGCGACTTCATTGCACCACCAATTGTACGGCAGGCACGACTAGTATCTTGGGCGCGGCCGTCGTTAGTGTCGTTACCATCCATGGTAACATACAAAGTATTAGTTACAACCGGTGCTGTACCAATCGGATTGTTACCACTAACGCGAATGTCACCAAACACATCGGTCATTCCTCCGCCAGGAGCAATGGTTAGGTTGCTAGAAGTACTACCTAATATTTTAGTATAAACTTTGTTTAGGTAAGCAGATTCCCATTCAAAGTCTTGGCGACCAATAGATCCTGTGTTAACAGCACCTGGAAAAATATTGCCACCGACATTAATGTCTTGCCCAATACCAACACCACCAGTAACTGTAAATGCACCGGTCATAGTATTGATACTAGGATCTCCGGAACTTATTCGACCTCTTTCAAAACTTAATCTACCTTTTAAAGGATTATACAGCAGACCAGTCTGATTGACGATTACGTTATCGTCGGAGTCTTTCTGGTCAACATAAACAAGAGCACCTTGTTGAATTGTTCCAGAAATGTCTGTCATCAATGGAAAGAATTCTTCGTCAGCATTTGTTTTTAAAACAACAAGGTTACTAGAAGTTGTTGCTGTATTTGCTGCCGCAATACGACCGTAGATAAATCCTCCAACTGCTAGATCTTTTTCAATACCAACACCGCCTGAAAAATAAGCCTGGGCGGCTTTACGCTGATCAGTTGTGCTAAAATTTGATTGATCAATGCCACCGAGTGGATCTTGTGAACCTGTAGGATTGTTTAAAAGATTGCCAACGTTATCTGGTAGATTTTTTAAAACAACTTGTAATCCGCCTGCATTGCTAAGAACGACCCTACCTCTAAAATTTGATACATCTGATCTAACTGCAACAACACTAACTGGTGGGAACGAACCAGTGGTATACTGAGTGATACTAGGATAATTTACTGGATTACCAGATGGTATGGCTTGACCTGCATTAAAGGTTCCGCTTGTGGGCGGTAGCGTTCTTGTTCCTGAATTTCTTGCCATCGTTTTGTTCCTTTATGGTATTTATTGCTTTTAATGTATTTGTAATTCTACAGTATCAATTGATGCCGCAGTTTTGTGCGGCCAACTGGGGTGTGATCTAAATCTTAACACTATACCAAAAGACAAATCTTGTACCATACTTACGTCTAAATTTGTATTCCATAGATCTTGAGGAGTTCCATAGACTTGAATGGGATCTATAGTTTTTCCTGCACGATTCTCGCCTATTAAATTTTCTTGATAACACAATTGTACTGTGTCATCGACTATCCGACCACCTCTTTTCATTGTTAACCTGCAAGTGATGCCGCTAATATTTTCTGGAAGATTTTGAAAATTGAATCCACTGGCTCTAAGAAAAAATGTTTTCATAGTGATATCATTTCTTGGAGACCTTGCAATGTGCATTAGGTTACCATCGGTAGTAACCATTCTGCCCGAAGGACTTGTGATGTTATCAAAATTTTCTTCCTTCCATGCGATGTGCGATTCATCTTCTGCATATTGTGTAACAACAGTAGGAAATGTCCAATTAGTGCTCATATCTCATATTTACCATAATTTAATATCTACACACTAAATGAAAAAGGACTCTTTAGAGTCCTTTTTGTTAGTTTAATTTAAAATTAAACGTTAGCGATTGTAACAATTCCTGTAGTAGGAGATGTGATATTCCAGCCAACACTTTGATTGTTGTTGTACAAGAAACTACCGCTTGCTGTAGATTGTGTAATAACTGCACGATGTGCTGTTAATTTTGTAACATAATATGTGCTACCGTTTGCATCTGTGGCAACTAAGTTCATTTGACCAGCAGCCAATGTACTTGTGTTAACAAGTTTGCACTGACCAACACCGTCTGCTGTTCTAACTAGATAACGCTTACTTGCTTCTTGTTTAACAATATCAGCAATTTTTGCAGTACCGCCAGGTAGGTATGCTCTTACATTTAAACCATTTTGACGATTAGTAGTCATAGTATACGTAAATGTTGCTACGGTACCTGTTGTTCCGCCTGTAACAGTTGCAGTAGGTGTACTTGTATAACCACTACCGCCATCAGTTAATGTTACTGTTGCAACATTACCTAAATCGTTGGTTGTCACATTACCAGTTGCAGTTTGTCCTCCTGCAATTTGTGGTGCTGTAAATGTCAAACTAATTGTTGTACTAGTTGTATAAAGTGTACCTGTATTGTTTGTAGCAATAGTTGCTACGCTTTCGCCGCCAACCCCTTCGCCTGTGATTGCAATGTTGGTGTTAGCAAAAAATTTCTTTTTAATTGGACGTCCCATTTTGTTTCTCCTTAAAATATAATGACGTTCTAGGTCTACGCAGATGGAACTGCATAATAACGTAGATACTTTATTTAACAAAAAACCCGCCGGAGCGGGTTTTTTGAACTCTCTGAAGTCAGATTTGATTATCTGAAACTTGTGTTGTCAGAGTTGATGCTTACCTTACCTAGGTAGTCGGCAGCGTTACCAAGGCTGGATGCTGTGTTTGTTAACTCAACATAGCCGTAACGTGTTAAGAAGCCAACTACTGGCTCGAATGTTGCTGGATCTAGAACAACACCAGAACTCATTAGAGGAATATATGGGCAGTAGAAAGCGGCAGCATCTGCTTCGCTGGAACCCTTATAACCAACAAGAACTTGGTTGTCTTCGATAGTTTGAGTACCACTGTCTGGTAGATATGCGTCAACGTATACACGCATAGAACCGTTTAGTGTACCAACGAACTTAGTGTTTGTTGGAGCCTCAAATGTACCTTCTGTTGTACGTGCAAATGCACTTGTTGTAGCAGACTGAAGGATTGTTAGAGCCTGGTTAGAAACAACTGCCCAGTTAGCGGCGCCACGACGTGTACGCTGAGCGATCAAATTTGCAACACGGTTGATCTGGATGGCTAGAGCGGCGTGCTCGTCACCAACGAATGTTGCTGTACCAGATACTAGAGCCTGGTCATATGTTTCTTCTACTGTTGCTAGAGCACGTAGGCTTGCTAGAATCTCTTGGTCGATTTCAGCAGTAATTTCTTGTGCTAGAGCAGCCATGATTTCTGCTTCGATGTCAATACCTTGTTGGGCTTGAGCGTCTTGAGCGGCTTCGAATGTCCAACGAGCGCTTAGTTTGCGGCTCTTGGCTTCGACTGGTGCCTTCAAGATTTGAATGCTCATACGCTTGCCTGGTTGACCTTCCATTGTTGCTGTGGCAGCACCACGTGGAGTTGTTGCGTCATTGTTACCAGAATAAGCCTGGGCAATCTTGAATGGGCTTAGGGCTTCTTCACCTGCTACAACTTCGTTGCTGGAATCAGCATAACGAACACGTAGAGTATGAATTTGGCCAACTGGGCCTGTCATTGGCTGAACACCAACGATTTCGTTAGCGATAACTGTTGGCATTACACGACGGATTACTGGAAGAATCACGCGGTTTAGTGTTGCAATGTTACCTGCACTGGTTGCACCTGCTGTAGCACTTTCTGACAAATACTTACGTGTGTTTTCTAAGCAAACTTGCATAGATGCACGACGGGTTCCTTGTAGGCCTTCAAGCAGAGCCTCTTTGGTCTCTGACCATCTTTCATTTAATAGTTGTGACATTTTATGTCTTCTCCTTGAATTATTAAATTATTTTAGACCCGCTAGTTTGCGGATATCTAAAATATTATCTAAGCCTACCTCTGGCTTTGTCTCACGATTTCCTGTTACTTCAGTGCTTTCAGCAAGCATAGCCTTTTTAGCGACTGGTTGCTTCTTTTGGCCTTCCATAACTGCTGGTAGGTATTTGTCGAAAGCCTCATTAAGTTTTACTGTCTTTACAGATTCTAGTAATTCTTTCATGATCTCTCGCTTATCAGCACTTAAAGGTGCTAACAACTCGCTCATTACTTGCTTACGCTCCATAAGATCTTTAGTAATACGAATCTCACGCTGTGCAGACTCTACTAAAGTTTCTTTTTCAGTAACGGCTTGTTTTGCTTCTGCAAGTTCTTGCTCTTTCTTTTGAATAATCTTTAACAATTTACTTGTTTCAGATTTTTCATTTAGATAAGATGCACTGAACTCTTGTGCAAATGCTTCATAAATCTTACGACCAAAGTCGTTGTTACGGGCACTATCAATATCTTCTTTCAATTGCTTGATTTCAGTTGTTAACTTGTTAGTGACTGTATTTTCAACTACCTTAGCGGCTCGCTTAATGAAACCTTGTTTAATATCTTCAAATTTGCTCTTTGCTTCACGAACTAGGCGAACTTTAGTTTCGGCTAGATCCTTCTTGTCTGTGGCAAACTCTTGGATTTCTTTGGCTAGAGCGTGTACTACGAAACCCTCTAACTTAGAAAAGTTCTCGCTAACTTTCTTACGATCGTTTTGGAACTCAACTAATTCTTTTCCTAGTTGCTGAATAACAAAGCCTTCTAGTTTCTTAGCATCGCCACTGATACGCTGTTGGTATAGTGCTTTTGCTTCGGCTAGAGCCTTTTTATCGTTGTGCAATTCGGACATCTCAACGACTAATCTATCGCTTAACATCTTGTCGATCGCTTCAACCATAAGAGACTTGTCGTGCTCATATTTTTGTGCGAATTCTTCACGAAGTTCTGCGGTCACTAGTTCGCGAGTTTCTTGAATCTTTGTTTGTAATGCAGAATTGACAAGGTTACCCGTCTCTTCGCTCATTACGCCTGACTCAACTAACTGTTTGAATGCGTCCAACATTAATTTCTCCTCGGGCTTATTTTAGACCTTTAATAACGTGCAAGAGAGCCTCTTGCAGGTATTTCTGGGCCTTTGGATCTTCTTTTACTTCGGTAGCGACCCTGAACGCTTTATTTCCACCTCGTACATTCATCAAATGTTCATACACGGGAGTGGGGTAGGCGCCAGGTGCGCTGGGTTGAGCCACTATGTCCACTGTGATAATCTCAAAATCGGATACATGGCCGTTCATGTCGTTAACATTGCCACTACCACGAGAACTAACACCAAGTTTTACACCGCTTTCAAGCATAGTGCGGACTAAGTTTCCCATTGGCGTAGGAAGGATTTTCATCTTTCCATAGCCATTTGGACCCTCCATCCACATCTGAGTGATCATATGGGATACACGGTCCAAATTAACTTTTAAATCATCTGGATGATCAACTTCGCCTAATACACTATATCCGTTTTGAATTTGATCGTTTAGTGATTTCACAGCACGTTCAATTTCGTCTACAGGATAGACTCGTTGATTTGCATTGCGAATACCACCTTGAATAGCAATACCTTTAAGGTGAAGATTCTTTCCGTCTTTATCATCAGACTCAAGCACCGCTTGAGCCTGATCAAAACTTAGATGTTCGCGTAGATAACTCAGTTTCATCCAGGTTCTCTAATTACTTGTTTGGTGGCAAGAATTGCTTCTTTGTTTCTGGAGCAATACTTGTTTGACCTGCTTTGTCGCCGCTTCCAGAACCAACTGGACCTGGACCTGCGCCTTTCTTCTCAGCACCGTGGCCACCTTTGACACCGCTTAGTGTCTTAACACCAGATTTCTTGCCATCAACATTGTGGATACCGCTGGCAAATTTCTCATTAGAAACTTGAGCAATACCTTTGTTTAGGCTATCAGGACGGTCGCCAGTATTCTTACCTTGACCAGTCTTAGTATCGCCTAAGATGTTGCTAGCGTTTACGCCTGCTGGACCTGGCTTGTTCTTACCAGAAGCAATTGGGCTACGGCCTTCGTTGCCAGAACCTGGCATTGCTTCGCCGGTGTTTGCACCAACAATCTGACCTTGTGTCTTTTGATTATTCTTGTCCCAATCGTTACCTACTTTTTCACTGTACTCACGTAGACGGCGTCCTTCCATTGCTGGAGAACCCATCATTGGGCTGTCTTCTTCATCATCGCCACCGGCGCTAAATTCGTCATCGCCCTTCATTCCCTTAGATTGCTCTAGTTCAGCAAAGGCTGCTTCTAATTCTTCAATAGCGTTTTTAATGTCGAAGATTGCTTGTTGTTCGGAACCTTGACCCATACTATCGTCGCCATCAGCACTGATGGAGCCACCTAGTTTATCCATTGGGTCACCGCCCATAGGGCTGTCCATATCGTCTTCGTCGTCGCCGTCCATCATGTATGAATCTTCTAGATCGGCTTCACCTTCTTCCATGTTGTCGTCGTCCATGGATTCTTCCATGTCGTCGTCTACAGATTCTTCCATGTCGTCGTCCACAGATTCTTCCATTTCGTCGTCAGTGGATTCCTCCATTTCGTCGTCAGTGGATTCCTCCATTTCGTCGTCCATAGTTTCTTCTAGGTCGTCTTCTTCTGCAATTAAGTTTTCATAAATTTCGCGAGACTTCTCTACAACAATTTCATGGAATAGTTCATTGGCTTTATCCATTTCTTCGTTTACTAGATAGTCTAGCAGTTGTTCAAATTTGGTAGACATGTTATGTAATTCTCCTGTTTATAGTAGCGGCAAGGCTGTATGGTATTTACTACCAACATAAAATTCATACGTGAAATAGGCCTAAAACGAATCGTTTTGACCAGAAAGACGCAGGGTTTTAACCTGGAATTGACAATTTTTTGTTAAAAATATTTAGTTTTTAAAGAAAAAACTTATCTGATGCTTTAAGCAGGAGCCGCTTCAGGAGGAGGTGCCGCATACATTTTACGTACAAGACCCAACTCTTCGCGCTTTTCTTTATCATGTGCCTCGGCGGCCTTACGAATTTCGTTTACCATTCTTAGTGTTAAACGGGTTTTACGTAGGTCGCTTCGCTTGAGAACATTGGTATCGTTTTGACTAACGTACCTATTATCCTCAAGAGGATCTGCATGATCGCGATCAAAATAAATGAATTCTCGTAAAAACATGTTAATATTTATGCTGGAGGTGGGGGAGGAGTAGCCCCTGCTTCAGCGCCAGATGCGGCCGGCGCCGGGCCACCTGCTTCGGGAGCAGGAGGTGTGTTAGCACTTAGAGAACTTAGGTCGCCACTCATACCGTTTGCAGTAATGCCTGCACTACGTAATTCACTACTTGCGCTCAAATATTGATCTTCGTCAACGTTCTCTTCACGCCACATACGTTCGTTTTCTGCAACTTCTTCTGCAGTCATACCTAAGAAACGTTTCATAGCAAATCGTTTACTTACAAATGGTACAGCAACCATAGTGTTAAAAGTATTAACACGGGCTGTATCCATTTCTGCTTGACGATATGCGGCAAAGTTTTGTGGTGTATTAAACTTAATTTCAAATACATTATTGTCAACGTTTACACCTTGACTATGCAAATACAGTTTAAATTCGGTGTCAAAGGGCTCATTTAAGAGACTTTGGAGTCGCTCACAATATTTGTTGAATCTAAGTTCTTGAATGTATGCTGTTCCAACTCGACCATCATTGAAGTTAGATCCTCCGTCGTCGGAACCAGTAGGTAGATAACTGCTAGGAATGCGTAAAGCCCTAAACAACTTATTAGTAAAATAGCGAAGGTCATCAATTTCTCCTAAATTGGCGCCGCCTTGTAAAATCTCAACTTTAGATCCGCGGCCCTCTGCTGTCTGTGGGAAGAAATAATCTTCATTGATACTTAATGGATTGTAGGCAGCATCAACTACACTCTGTGATCCACCAGTTACTGAAGGAATGCGGCGTTGATTAATTTCATTTTTTACACGTTCAACAAAACTCATGGCCAAGTGACTAGGCATGTTACCTACGTCAATATAAAATGCCCTACGCTCAGGAGCACGTTGAATACGATAGATTAGAATAGCATCTTCTAGTAGTTCCTTTTGCTTGAATACTTTGAAAATACTTTCCATTAAACTATTACCAAAAGGAAAATTGTTGTCTAATCCTTCACTCATTGAGATATGAATCACATGTTCTGAGTTGATAGCATATTGATTTTGATTCTGTGTAAAGCGACTGCTATTAGCGGTAGTAGGAAAACTACCCACCATTCCGCGGCTTCCGCCCGCGCCACCTTGACCTGTACCATAACTTCCGCCAAACTGACTGCCACCACCATTTACGTTTGTAGGCTGAATTGCTGTTGCGGCCAGTGTTTCTAAGTTAGGGTTAAAGTCACGAATATGATATTGTTCAGGCTTTTTCCCTTCACTTTCGTTTACAATGATCTTGTCTACTTTAGCAGGGTCAATATACATCCATTTTTGTGTTTCTGGATCGCGAACAAAGAAACTATCGCCATACTTAAATGCATTTCGAACAATTTTAAACATTCGAATGTTAAATTTATTCAGCCTACACCATTGTTGTAGACATTTTTTAATGACTTTGATTTCAGTTTGTGTTGCTTGATCTTTAAAAAAGATCTGAAATGGTGTACCATTCTCTTGATTTTGTTGTGTGCAGAATTCTGCAAGAATATCAAAGGCAGCGTTAACTTCGCTGTCTGTGTCCATGGTATCGTATTGACCATATCTCTCTAAACGATTAGGATGACCAGCATAAACATCTGGTAGGTAGTTAGAATAGTTTGTTCTACTAGCAGTAGGCGACTGGCCGCTTAGTCCACTAATTGGACTAAATTGACCGTTTGTACTAACAGGAGTAAAGTATTTTTTCCAAGACATATTAATTTGCAAACAAGTTAGGGTTTAGAGACCTAGTAGCGGTATGGGTATTCTTGGTATGTTCTGCTGTATCTCGTACATATCGCAATATCTCTTTCATAGTAGTATTTAACGCCTGTATGTCGTTACTGCTTTGTGATTGATTTGCAGTTGTACCAGAAACTAACCTAGAAGTAGCGGCTCCTACGTCTCTAATAGCAGATCCAATTCCTTCTAATACACCCGGTCCTTTCATAACTTCTTTAAGTCTTTCTGCTTTGGCAATGTCAACTGTATTCACGGCTTTACCAAATGCCACAATGCCACTAGCATAACTGTTTATGGCTGGACCAATTTGAGCCAGTTGTGGCAGAATAGGTGTTAGTTCTTCTACAGAAGACTTTACCATTGAGATGGGTCCACCACCGCTAAAGAAATTAATAATTTTAGAACCTGCGGTCATTAGACCAGCGGCAATACTAGATCCAGCAAATAATACCATAGCAGGTCCCAATGCGGCTAACCCAAATGCTACTTTAGCAAGATTTAATCCATCAATGTCTGTAAGTTCTTTAATTCCTTTAGCAAAAGTTGGTAGTCCTAATCCTATTAATGCAATTGCGGCCGCTACACCTGCACCCAATAGTGCAATAACTCCTGCTACTGCTCCTGCACCAATTAACATAGGTACAGCAATAGGTGCTAGACTTGCAAGTCCTCTACCTAATGCTTTAATAAATCCTACAAACCCGCCTCCGCCGCCACCGGGTGCAGGAGGAACTGGGCCGGGACTAGGTGGCCCTCCTCTTAGTCCACCCAAAACTCCACCAGGACCCGGTGGTGCCGGAGGAGGAGTAGGGGCGCCTCTTATTCTATCAACAATTGCTCCGGCTGCACCGCTCACTCCTCCGCCAGCGGCTCTTATTGCATTTTTTGCGGCAACAAATGCGGCCCACGTTGCCATGGCAGTTTTAAATGCTATAACAGCAATACTCAAACCTATCAAAGCGGGACCTAAAAACTTTAGAGCAGGTGTTAAGAATGCTACAATAGGACCAACAATGCTCATTAATACTTGACCAAATTCTTTTAGTTGTTTTTCAGCATCGGCCATAGTGGCGGCTTGACTAGTTGCTTGCTCGGCTTGTTTCTTACCAATTTGTTTAAAATTCTCAGCATATTCATCTGCTGTTTTAATACCTTTGGCATTCATTTGATTTTGAAGAGCAAGCGCACCTGTAATAGTTTTGTTACCTTGTAAAGATAATGCGTCACCTGTTGCGCCTAATTGTTTTGCTCCGTCGACTGCACCCATAACAAATTGACCGTTGGCTTTACGAACATCGTCCATACTAGAACCTGTTCGCATAGCAGTATTGGTCATATTAGTTAGACCGTTATATGCATTAGGTAGTGTTCCTGCAAATTGTTGTGCTTCTTTGGTTAATGGAGGCATACCTAAAGCCACACTCATTACAGCATCAGTAGCACCTGCAATACCACTGGCAGCGGCTGCATCATATGCAGTTTGTAATTTTAATCGTTCTGCTTCACCAAGACTCTGCATCTTGCGTTGGAACGCTGCCTGAGCGGCTGCTTTCTTTTGTTCTTCTTCCATTGCCTTACGGTTAGCACCCGTAAACTGAGCAACTTTATCTAATTCTTCTAAATAGGCGGCGGTACTAGCAGTAATTTTTGCGCTGTTGGCTAATTCATCTTTGGTTCTTCCTCCGGTGATAGCAATATAATTTAACATTCCATTATTAACATCTTCAGCGGTATAACCTAATGCCAATAATTTACTTCCAGCCTGACTACCTATAAGTTGATTACTCATTGCGGCAAATGCTACGGCACCTTCATTAGCAGTTCCGCCCATCATTGCTAGAGTACGACTGTTATTTTTAATAATATTAGTAAACTGATCTAAAGATACATAGGCCATAGTTGAAGCCGTTCTTAGTTCAGTTAAACTACCTCCAAAATTTACACCAGATTGAGTAACACTCTGGTATGCCTTCATATTTGTTTCTTGGAACTGTGCCAGTAATGCAAAGTTTCTAGCAACAAATCCTAGTGGACCTGGTAAACTTCCAAATCCTGCAAGAACTCCACTGACGCTAGGTTGGCCGCTGATTAATTCTTTGTAAAGATTTCCAAGACCGCCTGCGGCGGCTTGTGTAGTTTTAGTTAACCACGAAAGATTTTCATTGGCTTTCTTAACTGTCTCTACATTAACACCTGCGGCGCCCGCAGTACTGGCTACTCTGGCAGCGGCAGCGGAGCCGCCCGATTGTTGAACTGCTTCTAATAATTTTAACAGCGTGGCTTCGGTGGCGGCGTTTTCCAGGATTACCTGGTCTGTTCCGATCGAGCCTCTTACAGTTTCTGCCATTGTTTTTCCGTCATTTTGTGCGTATATAAATACTAAGGAAGATTAGTCAAGTTATATTAAAGTTATTTATCGGAGATAAAACCATATGAATTCTAACGCAAATCCGTTGAGCATGTTTATGCGTCAACCGAAGATCTATATTAAATTACCTAGCCAAGGACAATATTGGCCTGAAGGTAGTTTAGAATTAACAGAAACTGGAGAGTTTCCTGTGTATTCCATGACGGCAAAAGACGAACTCATGTTAAAAGTCCCCGATGCATTAATGAATGGGCAGGCTGTAGTTGATGTAATTCAGCATTGTATACCAAATATTAAGAACGCATGGAACTGTCCTACTCTAGATTTAGACGTTATTTTAATTGCCATACGCCTTGCAACCTACGGCGAGATGATGTCCACTCCGGTAAAATTTAACGAAGAATTTGAAATGGACTATCAAGTTGACCTTAGAGTTCTTATGGACCGACTAATGAACACCATTACCTGGAACCCGGTAGTTCAGGTATCAGAGGAAATGACTGTTTTTGTACGTCCTTTGAACTACAAACATGTTAGTCAAGCGGCCATTAAGAGTTTTGAAACACAAAAAATTCTACAGGTTGTCAACGACGAAAAGATCAGCGAAGAACAAAAAGTAAAATTATTCAAAGAAAGTTTTAAAACTCTAACCGATGCTACTCTAGGTACTATGATTGACAGTATTTTTAGAATTGACAGCGTAGCAGGCAGTACAGAAGATCCTGCACACATCAAAGAGTTTATTGAGAATACTGACAAAGAAATTTTTAATATAATTCAGAAACATCTTGACGAATTACGAGAAACAAATACTATTAAACCGTTACGTGTAACAGTTACAGATGAAATGCGTGAAAAAGGCGTGACCGGAGAATTTGTAGAAGTACCTGTAACTTTTGATCCTTCAACTTTTTTCGTCTAAGGCTTTTGACATTAGATCTGGAAGGTATCAACAGACTCGTTAACGAATACGATTCAGAGTCAAAAGCCCTAAAGGACGAATTATTTAAAATCTGTTGGTACATGAGAGGAGGAGTTCCTCCTTCTGAAGCCTATATGCTTACTTTTGAAGACCGAGAAATTATTGCTAAGATAATTGAAAAGAATTTTGAAGTAGCAAAAGAAACGGGTCAACCGTTCTTTTAAATTTTCATACCAAGAAACTTGCTATGGAATTCTGCAATAACTTTCTTTTTCTTCTTTTTCTTAGATTCGTGAATTCCTTTAGCCGCACCTTGCTTAATAGTTAACTTATCAGATGCAGTTTGTTGGAATGCAGGTTTTGCCTTAGCGGCTTTAACTGCGGCAACCAATGCATTATCGGCAGCAGATGATTGAGCATTAGCCTGTTTTGTTTTTTCGATATCAGCATTGCGTTGGGCGGCATCAGCGGCATTTTTAGCGTCTTTATCTGCTTTGGCTTTTGCAGGATCAAATTCATATGCGTTACCGCCAGCGGCAGGTGTTTCACCACCTGGAGCAGGTGCTGGTGCTGGACTAGGTGATGGAGCAGGCGCCGGAGCAGTTCCTTCACCGCCTAACTGTTTTAATAGTTCTGCTTTTGTAGCATCATCTAATCCTTCAATTTCTTTCATCAATGCATCTAATTCTGGATTAGTTGTAGGTGCTGGACCAGGTGCGGGTGCTGGACCAGGTGCGGGTGCTGGACCAGGTGCGGGTGCTGGACCAGGTGCGGGTGCTTCACCGCCACCACCAGAACTTCCACCACCAGAACTTCCACCACCAGAACTTCCACCACCAGAACTTCCTGATTCTTCATCATCACCAGAAACTACTGCTTTACCGGCTGCATAACCTTTTTTGGCTGCGCTCCACATTCCAGATATGCCGCCAGCAACTGCGCCTAAACCTTTAGCAAGGCCGCCTACCCCTCTTCCGATCATAGAACCTAGACCCTCATCTAAATGCTGTCTATAATAACTGGCTAACATCTGTGCGGCAAATTTAGCATCTAGTTTTTGTGCTTCTTTCAGTCCAACGGATCTAACTGCAAATTTGTAACCAGCATTGAATACTTCTTGCTGTGAATGTAGTCCACGTGGAATACTTCTTGCAATAGTTTCGTGCAATCTATTATTTGATCTGTCGTTATCAATAACAAGTTGGGCAATTTTCATGTCTGGTTCCTAATCATTTTCGCATCGCTGCCAATATTTTTGCTTTATCCTCTGGGGATAGTTTGTTGATTTTATCAACTAATGTTGGAATATTTACCTTTTTATCCTTAGGTGTTTCGTCCTTTGGTTTAGGTGTAATAGGTTCTGCTGTAGGACCTAAAGGCACTTTTTCATCTGCATAAATCTTAGAAATTACAGATTGTTCTACACCTGCATTTTTTAAAATTTTAGCAATATCTTCACTATCAGTAGGACTTCCTGCTTTTTTCCATGCCTTTTCTAAACTACTAGCATCTACCTTATTACCTGTAATGCCAAATAATTCGTTTAGTTGTGATTCGGTTGTAGGAGTTTGTCCACCCTTGGCTGTTGCCGCACTGGCAGCGCCGCCCGAAGCCGCAGTGGCCGCCTGAGTAACTCCGTTAATAAATTGTAAAATGCTATCGTTATTTTTTGCAGCCTGCCATGCACCGTCAACTACGCCCTGCATGCCTTGTATATATTCTTTACTTCTAACCAGTTGACCTAAATCACGTAAGGTTTCAAAACCTCCTGTTCCTGGAGAAGTTTGAATTTGTTGTATTGCGGCACGAATCTTTGCCGCATCATCTGCGGTAACCAATGCGTTAAATCCTCGGGTAGTTTGTTTCCATTCTGTGCCAAAACTGCCCATTGTCTTTTCGGCCTTCCAACTAATAAATTCTAAGCCTGCATCTTTCTCACCGAATGGAATAGACTTTTCTCTCATTGATCCAAACCAAGAACCTATTTTAGACAATACACCTGCTGTTACTCCTGCTAAGGCACCTGTAGTGACTCCGCGACCGATTGCTGTTGATGCTTTTTGTCCTTGCAATAAACGATCAGCAATGTTTAAAATACCAACAGCAACACCAGTTCCTGTACCTATTGCAAGAGCACTTGCACCAATACCTCCTGCGGCTGCAACACCAACTGCGGCTGCAACTGAACCTGCAATGGCTAATAAGAATTTATGCCAGTTAGGATGTTCTTTGGCAAATTCTCCATACTTGGCTAGTTTTGCGGCTAGATCAGGATGCTTGGCCGCAATTTTACTTTTTAATTCTTCATACTTTTGATCAAAGGCTTGAACTGGAGTGCTATTCTGTAACATACCTCCAAACTTATTAAACCACACATCGCTAATTTTATCTTTGGCACCTTTAAGTGTATCACCTAATTGGCCTAATGTACTTCTACCTGCTGTAGTTTCTGCATTTTTAAATAGACGTTGAATTTGTTCTGGATTTAATGCTACTTCGCAGAGTACAGGATGTATTTCGCGTTCCCATGTACGAAAATATTGATCTCCCTGACCAATATTTTCAAATATACTAGTTCTATTATTTTCAATATTGTCTAATCTACTAATTAAAGTTTCTAATTTCATATCACTTTCCCTTAAGGAATGCCACAATTTTTTCTTTGTCTGCTGGGCTGAGTGTTCCTATCTTAGAAACTAACGCAGTAACTTTTTCTTTTGCAGGTGGACTAACTGGTAATCCGGCATTTTTCTTTATAGTATCTAATTCATCTGGTGCCTTAGGAGTTTCTTCTGGCGGTGTTGTAGTATCTGGAGGAGTTTCTGCTGGAGGAGTTTCTGCTGTACTGGGTGTAGAGGCTACACCAAGATCACTTAGTGCTTTATCAACTATTGCAGGATCTGCTCCTGCTTTGACTATCACGGCCTTAACTTGTTCGCTGTCAGTAGGACTTCCTGCACTTTTCCATGCAGAATTTAATTTGTCTGCGGTTACTTTTGTAGTTAAGTTATGTCCTTTAGTCTGAGCCCAACTCATTGCCTTACCGGCAGCGCCTTTAATGCTGTCTAGAATACCTTCAGTAAGAATACTATCCTCAACTCTAGCAAATAACCAAACAATTTGATTTTCTCTTAAGCGTGTCTCATTAGTTTTTGGTGCCGCAGATGCAGGATCAAATCCTTTAAAGTAAACTTTTCCTCCATATACATATCCATCAACTTTCTGACCGCCAATATCAAAAGACATTTTTTCAGACCCGCCCGGAAGTCTAGGTTGTAGACCACCTTCCGGAAATGCATAAGCAGGAAGAGTTTCTCCACTAGGCAATGTTACAGTTCCCTGATTTCCGTTTGTAAAAACTGCTGTTGGACCGCTATTAGAAACTGCTGAGGCTGCGGCATCCGAGGCCGCACCTGCGGGTTCATCCATAGGTACCATCTTCATAGGTTGACCATTAGCACCAGTCGGAGCAATACCAGGATCTAGTGCTTGACCAATTTCTCCAGCAGGAGGTTTACTACCTCCGCTCATCTTATCTAATAATTCTTGTGCCTTTTCTTTACTGATTAACGGACGAGTAGTTTCTCCGTTAATAACTTTTTCTAAATATTCTTTACTATAACCCTTGGCTGCTTCTTTACCAGCATCAGTTGCAGCCTGTGTTAAAGGTCCACCGTTTTGTGCTTGCCAATCTAATGCGGCTTTGGCATCTTCTGGACTTATTTTAAATCTTACACCACTTTGTCCCTTTGCATCTACTACACGTTGTAGATATTCGGGATCCATACCTGCACCGGGTGGAGGAGTAGAACCGGCGGCGCTGGCCGCACCACTGGCAGCATTACTGCCAGCATCAGTAGGTGGTGAATATCTACCTGTGGCGTTGTCTTTGACCCAATCAGGTGGAGGATTAATTCCCTTGGCCCATTCCTCTGGAGTACCTGGGTGTCCACTTGCGGCTGTAGCGGCATCTGCGGCACCACCAGCATCAGTAGGTGGTGAATATCTACCTGTGGCGTTGTCTTTGACCCAATCAGGTGGAGGATTAATTCCCTTGGCCCATTCCTCTGGAGTACCTGGGTGTACACTTCCGTCTGGATCAAGTACTAGGCCAGTGGCTCGGTCTCCAACATCAGTAGGTGGTGAATATCTACCTGTGGCGTTGTCTTTGACCCAATCAGGTGGAGGATTAATTCCCTTGGCCCATTCCTCTGGAGT